>OCTX012289537.1_pt1 | contig 69467 bp, 55 predicted proteins | sample 1539691 | NCBI WGS metagenome assembly OCTX01 (sample SAMN02144231, study PRJEB22623) | gut metagenome | biome: sheep rumen | host: Ovis aries | place: New Zealand
ACAAGGAACTCCGCTTTGAGGGCCTTGCTTGCCGGACCAACCGGGGCTATCCTTCTAAAGCGGAGCGTTTGAGTGTCAACATCTTGCAAGGCGCTTGCCGGACCAACCGGGGCTCTTGCCCTATGCGATACACGTTTCTCTGTGTTTCTTGTCGCAAATATATGGACTTTTTTCTATTCCTCCAAATTTTGGGATATATTTTTCAGTTACAAAACTTTACCTACTGCTGCCTCTGCTGATGTCTTGGTTCTATGAACTCACGTTCTGCTGTCATTGCTTTGTACCTAAGAACAAGCTCTTGCACAAACCCCTGACATCATAACCCGCTGCTACGCAACTACAGACATCATCCGAGGAAAAACCGAAAAAACAACCCCTAACCGCTTAAACAGCAACCGGTAAACAGTAAACGGTAAACGGTAAACTTTTTGTTGTTTTTACCGAACTGTGCTGCTAAGCCGAAGGTTGTTATAAGATTTTGGACAAGAGATGATAAGCTCGCTTATAAAGAACTTGTACAAAAAATTAGGACGAATACTCGTAGAGTATGCAGCACAGAGAGGGTGGTTTTCTATGTTTTTGTAATAATTCGTACGATTCGTTGAATTCGTGGTTTTTATTAATAGGATGCGATATTATCCAACAGCAGTCGGACTTGGGTGGGGTCGGTGACGGTGCCGGTGCGGAGGGAGCCGTGCAATTCGGTGGCTCCTGTCTGTTGCAGGATTTGGGCGGCGTTATGGGGATTGACGCCTGCACCGCATAGTATTGTGATTCTGCCACAGCCTGCCCTGACGAGTTCCCTGAGTAGTGGTATGCCTTGCTGGGCGGTGGGTTGTTGGCCGGATGTGAGGATGCGGTCGCATCCCAGACTTGCAATCTGGTCGAGTGCCTGGAGGGGGTTGCGGCATACATCGAAGGCACGGTGGAAGGTGATGCTGACCTGTCTGCCTGTCTGACGTGCATGCTGTATCATCTGCCGGGTCTGCTGGAGGTCTATGTCACCATCGGTGGTGAGTGCTCCGATGACTATGCCGTCGGCACCGAGTTGCAGTGCGGTGTGGATGTCTGCAAGCATCTGGTCCAGTTCCTCTGGGGTATAGACGAAATTTCCTGCACGAGGTCGTATGAGTACGTGTACGGAGATGCCTGCGGGGTGGCAGAGGGCTATTGCCTGGCTTATCATCGGTGCATCGGGGGTGAGGCCGTCGTGTTCGAGGTCGCGACAGAGTTCGACGCGCTGTGCTCCGCCTTGTATGGCTGCGCGGACGCTGGGGATATTGCCGCAGCATACTTCCAGTATCATGTTATTGGGCGCATTGTATCGAGGTTGCACTTGCATTTTTCTCGCTGTCATCGAGGTGGAGGTCGCTACGGACGCTCCTGTCGCTCTTGCGGAAGATGACGGGAACGGTGGTGGTCCGGTCTGCGGGGAGTGTGAACATGACGCTGTGTGTAAGGACGTCTCCGCCTGCAAGGCGTGTGCCTGTGGTGAGGAGGTAGTCTCCGGCAGGAAGCTGGAGTCCCTCGCGGAACTTGTGTGTGACGGTAGGGTCGTCGTCGGCATAGTCCAGGGACATCGGGCGGCCGTCTACCATGCGGGAGACGGTGTAGCCGTGATAGTACATTACGTCGGCAGGCACGTCCAGCAAGAGGGTTCCCATGGGCACGGGTGTTCCTTCGGTTGTGAGCGACAATCCCTCGACTACTGCTTTTCCTACGGGATTCAGTTCTGCCCTGAGACCCAGGGCACGGGCTCCGGCAACGGTGAACAGCTCGCGATTGGCTGAGTCGCAGCGGCGGGTATGGTAGATGCCTGTGACGGACATTGCGAGTCCCTTGGGATTGTCTGTATCGTCGACGGTGATATTTTTCTCTACCCATGATATCCATTCGGCAGCTGTCATAGGTCTGAAATTCTTCTGCATGAATGCGACGTATGGACGAAGGGGTTCGGTGGAGACTCGCACTCCCCCACTCTGCAGTCCTGCCAGGGGCATGAGGCAGGCGTCACGAAGGACTTCCATTGTTACATCGCGGAGGTCTTTTTCGCTCAGTCCCTTTATGACCAAGCCGGCGTTGGGGTGTCCTGACTTCAGGAACGTGTCGATTACGCGCCAGTTGCTCCTGGCTTGCCTGAGCAGTGAGTCGTCGCCGGCATAGAAGGTCTTCTGCTGGTATGCGGTGCGTATCCTGTCCTCTGCCAGCAGGCGGCGTCCGTTCTGGCTAACGGTATCAACGACAGAGCGGTCGGGTTCCTGCAGTTTTGTGCGGGGTACGTGCCAGTCATATTCCTCGGTCCATGACGCACCTGGGCCGTAACATGGCACTATGGTCATAAGGGTAGTACCGGCATCTGCCTTTTTTACGCCGTACCTGCCATTCTTGCTGACCCATACCTGCAGGTCGCCATAGCCTGTCGTAAACTGGGCGTTGCCCTGGTCGTCGGTAACGGCGGTGTGCAAGGGGTAGAACTCGGAATAGTTATAGAGGCGGAAGTCTACCGTTGCTCCGCTGACGGGGTTGCCGGCATTGTCTACGACGTGGACCTTGAGGGTCTTGGTGGGGGCATAGGTGCTGGTGGTTTGTATCTCGTTGCCTTCCTGGTCGTAAGTACGGACGAGCATGGCGCGACTTGCTGCCCAGTTGAACCAGCCGCGGTCAAGTGTTGCCTCGGGTTCGCAGGCGCCCATGAAATGCCAGGAACCTGTACGGGCCGGGCCTGAGTTGCAGATCCAGACCTCGACCCATGCGTGGTTGTCGTCCGTATGTGCCCAGCGGGGGCAGTAGACCTGCCTGGCTGGAATGCCTACCGAACGCAGTGCTGCTACGGTAAAGGTGCTTTCCTCGCCGCATCGTCCTATGGCATTTGCCATGGTAGCAAGGGGTGAGGAGGTGCGTGCGTCGCTGGGACGGTAGCTGACGTGCTCGTGACACCAGTGATTGACCTCGAGGGCTGCCTGCTGCATAGTGAGCCCCCGTAGGCGTGGAGCCAGGTCGCGATAGATGACCTGACGGGCATTGTCCAGCGATTCGTTATTGACGCGTACGGGGAGTACGTAATTGAGGAATTCCCAGCGAGGAACGCTGTCTCCCCATGGCATTTCCCGTCGTGTGCGGAGGGCAAGACGGACTTGTTCCTTCCAGTAGCTGAGGGGGTAGTCTACGCTGTCGGGGCGCGACATATTCCTGTACAGGAAATTCATGCACTCTGCCGTAGAGGGGGTGTAGCGGACTGTGTTCTGAGCGCTGACAGCAACAGTCAGCAGCAGGGCAAGTGGCAGTATTGCGGTTATCCTCATTTGTCTGAATAGTTGGTTACGCGTTCCAGGGTTACGGGCTGGGTAATCCAATGGAATGCGGGATAGTCGTTGTTGCGGATTACGCGGTTGTTGCGGAACAGGAGTCCGTCCACGCTCTTGGCATAAAGCAGGGGATTATCGAATGTCTCGAAGACATTGTCGGTAATACGTATGGCGTACTTGTTACCCGCAAGGGGACCTCCGTGGAAGTATTCCTTCTGTTTGTCCAACTCTGGTATCTCGGGGTAGATGCTGATGACGGCATTGGTAAACTGGAAGGGGCTAGTGAGGGCATTGAGGAAGCGGTTCTTGCGGATGAGGACATCGCGGCATGCTCCTGTCTCGTACCATCCGTTGCAGTCACCGCACAGTAGTATGGCAGTACCGCTGGTGTGGTCGAAAAAGTTGTTCTCGCATACGACCTTGCGAGGTGTGGAGAAAAGTGAGCCTCGTGCACGGTTGTTGCGTATGGTATTGTGTGCAAAATATACTGAGGGTGCCCAGGTAAGGTTCTCGATGCCATAGGAACCATCGGGGGTGACCTCGGCTGGAAGTGGGCGGTCGAAGCGTATAATCATTTCTTTCTGTCCGAACAGGTTGTCGGTGCCATCCCTGAGGTTGCTGATGCTGTGTATGCGGAGCGGACCGCAGTCGAGCTTCTCCATAGTGCGGCTGCGGACAATGGATACCTGATCTCCGGCATATCCCCAGTCGAAGCCCCATGACTGTCCGTGCTGATAGGCGCAACGCAAGGTAGTGTCGTCAATGCGTTCCATAACCTTGACGTACGTCCCGTGTACGTTGATGGCATCGTCCATCATGTGCTCGTACAGGCCGTTACGGCTGATGATTTTTCCCTTGCAACCGCTGAAATGGGTTGCGTCCGCCTGGCTGGTGAAATAGCGTGGGTCGTCTGCTCCGCGCAACGATACGCAGAAGCGGTCGAGTGTGATGTTCTCGCATAGCTGGGCGACAAGTGCCATGCCGTCGGCATAGTGTACCTGGGTATTGAGGATACGGGTATCACGGTTGTGGGCAAGGAATATACCTGGTGTGGGGCGCGACCAGTCGCGCAGGGCGAGTATATTGCCTACGCTGAGGCGGTCGTTGTGCCAGCCTTCCAGCAGGAAGGTGTCGGGACCTGTCTGTATGGCTTTTTGTGGCCACAGGACGACGTCGCTGGTCCTGTAGACAATGTGGCGGGTTTCCTTGTCGAACGCAATGGCTGCCTGTGGGGTGCAGACCCATTGTGCGCCGTGTCCCTCGTCGCAGAAGTGCTGCAGACGGCCGTCGGGGCTGACGCGGGCATTCATCCACGGTGCTGTCTTGAGCACGGTGCCCTGTGGGGTTATCTGTAGTATTTGGGCCTGACCGATGTGGGGTGTCCGGAAATCGATGTGAAGGTTCTTCAGGGTTATGCGACGGGAATTCTGTATGACGACGGGGATCATTGTGCCGTGGCACATAATGTCGGCTCCGCTGCCGTCAATAGTGACGTCGTGCATCGAATCGACGAGGAGGGCAATGCTTTTTGGATTGTCCTGATTGTGATTACTGACGTAGAGTTCTTTTTTGACGGCTCCGTCGGGATAGAAATCGTAGCATCCCTTGTCCAGGACAAGGACTGCGCAGTCGCCTGCCTTCTGCGAGGTGCGGATGGCTTCCAGTGCCTTGCGCAATGCGGGGCCCATGTCGGTGCCTTGATCGGGGACAATGCCAAACTGCGAAGCGCTGTACTTGAGCTTACGGGCCTGAACCGCAGGATTCATAATTAACGAGAACAGGCACAGAAGAAGTATCCTTTTCATATTCTAAATGCATTATTACTGCGCAAATATAGCAAATCCTGTGGATTTTTGTTATTTTTGTTACGCAAATATGAATCCTGCTGCTATGAAAAAGCTGTGTTTGTCCCTACTGATTGTCGTCGCAATGATGGCAGTTGCATGTAAACCGGGTTTCCAGACCGGTTTTGTCCGTGTACAGGACGGTGCTTTCCACCGCAACGGCGGTGTATACCAGTACAACGGGACGAACATGTGGTATGCGGCCATACTGGGAAGCAGGGGACAGGGTGGAAATCGTGAAAGGCTGTGTCGTGAGCTGGATACGCTGTGTGCCCGTGGAATAATGAACATACGGGCATTGGCAGGGGGCAGTGAGGGTGTCCAGGACAAGCCGTCACACACATGGCCAGTGCTGCAGCCGGAAGCAGGCGTGTATAATGATACTATTCTGGAGGGACTGGACTTCTTTGTTGCCGAACTGGAGAAACGCGGAATGACGTGCGTACTGTACCTGAACAATTCGTGGGACTGGAGCGGCGGTTTCGGTACTTATCTGGAATGGGCCGGTGCCGGTGATGCTCCTGACGGCAGCAAGGACTGGGATGCCTTCCAGAAATATCACAGCAACTTTACGCGTAACAGAAGGGCGATGGAACTGGCTGCAAACCATACGCGCTTCATGGTTTCGCGAACCAACTCCATTACGGGCAAGCCGTATAGCGAGAGTCCTGCCATAATGGCATGGGAGATCTGTAATGAGCCAAGGCCATTCACCCAATACAGCGGAATAACTGAGGATGAGAAGCTGCAGGTATGGGATTCGTTTGCGGAATGGATCGGGGCGCAGGCTAGGCTTATAAAGTCCATTGACAGGAACCATCTGGTAACGACTGGAAGCGAGGGGTTCTACGGGTGTGCACAGGACAGCGGGCTGCTGGTAAGGATTCACAGCTTCCCGGAGATTGACTATTGCTGTATTCACTGCTGGCCCAACAACTGGGGATGGTGCGGACCGGCAATTGCCGAGACGGCGAACTGCAAGGAGCGTAACGGAGTGTCGGCTCCACAGGATATGCTGGAGAATGCCATACGGAGGTCGGAGTGGTACATAGACATGAACATGCGTATCCTGTCGGTACTGGGTAAGCCTGTGGTGCTGGAGGAATACGGGTATCCGCGTGACAACTATGAGATAAGACCGGGTTCACCTGTAACTGCCAGGAAGCGCTATTACGATTATATAGCCACATGGATCGGGAATACCGAAACGACGGGATCGAAGAAGGCGAAACTGGCAGGAGCCAATTTCTGGGGATGGGGAGGTGAGGCTGTTCCCATTGCTGACCGCTGGCATAAGTGGGCCCCGTATACAGCAGACCCCGCTCAGGAGGAGCAGGGCCTGTATTCGGTATTTGTCATCGACGGGATGAACTAGAACTGTTCGAGATATGCTATGCGTTTCTCGATGGGAGGATGTGTACTGAACATTCCGTCCAACATTGACGATATACCCTGTGAGGCATAAGGGGGGCGTACGATAAAGAGTTGTGCCACATCCTGACGTTCGACATTGGCAAGTGCGGGATTGCCGCTGATCTTGCGCAATGCGCTGGCAAGGGCTAGCGGGTCGCCGCATAGCTCGGCTCCCCCTGCATCTGCCATGTATTCGCGCTTGCGTGAGATGGCAAAGCGTGTAAGCAGCACAAACAGGTATCCGATGGCTGCCAGTGCGATGGCTACGACCATGGCAATGAGTACGCCTGCTCCATTCTTGCCGTTATTATCCCTGCGGCGGTTGCCTCCACCCCAGATGAGGTGGTTCCACAACATGCGTGTCGTGAGGTTGAGGACAAAGGCCATTATGCCGACAAAGATGATGCTGACGATGAGCAGTCGTGTGTCCTTGTTGCGGATATGGGTCAGCTCGTGTGCAATGACGCCTTCCAGTTCCTTGTCATTGAGGCAGTCGCAGAGACCGGTGGTAACTGTTACGGTGTAGCTGTTACGGTCTATGCCGCTTGCGAAGGCATTGAGCTCGGGAGTGTCAATGACATTGACCTTGGGCATATCCATGCCGCATGTCATCGTGAGGTTCTCGACGATATTGTATACACGGGGATTCTCGCGGCGTTCCAACGGGCGTGCACCTGTTGCATGACGTATGATGCTGGTATTGGTAAAGTATGCAATAATGAACCATATCGTTACCGCACCTGCTATCCAGGGCAATGTCTGCAGGGCCATATATGTCACGAATTCCAAGTGTGAGTCGGCAATATAGACCATTCCCCGGCCGGGGACATTGGCATAGTCATACCCTCCCAGGAAATCCAGGATGAAGAAGAAGAGCCATACAAGGCCAACGATAATGAGGGGGAAACAGAGCAGGAGCAACAGACTCTTGATGTTGTTGCCGACCTGCTGTGAATATATTCCTACATATTTCATTTAGAACTGTATTTCCGGAGCCTTCTCTATTGTAGCGCGCTCTGTCTGCGGAATCTCGAACATAGGTTCGGTGTGGAAACCGAACATTCCTGCAATGATATTGGCAGGGAAGCTCTGAACGCCTACGTTGAGTTCCTTTGTAGCGCTGTTGAAGAAACGGCGGGTTGCACTCAGTTTGTTCTCGACATCTGCTATCTCGGACTGAAGCTGCTGGAAGTTGGCATTAGCCTTCAGCTCGGGATAAGCCTCGACGCTGACCTTGAGGCCTGCCAAAGCGGCAGACAGGGCATTCTCGGCCTGTACCTTGTCATTGATACTGGTTGCACTCATAGCGGCAGTACGTGCACGGGTCACCTCCTCGAGAAGGGTTTTCTCGTGTGTGGCATAACCCTTGACGGTTGCTACGAGCTGCGGAATCATGTCGTGACGCTGCTTGAGCTGAACGTCGATGTTTGCGAATGCATTCTCGCGATTGTTTCTGAGACGGACCAATGAATTGTAAAGTCCTACTACGTACAGAAGTATAACCAATACTACTGCACCGATAATTAATGCTGTCATCATATTCTCTATTTATTTTGGTTAATGGTTAATGGTTAATGGTTAATGGTTAGCGGTTAGCGATATGGGTCAGTCACCATATGCCTTGATTACGAGTTCGCCAAACAGGCCGTTGGCCCATGAGAACCAGGAGCGGGTATAGTTCCGTGGATCGACTGGGTCAAAACTTTCGTGCATGAAGCATGTTCCGCCGTCTGTTTCCATCAGGTACTGGATGCACTGGCGCTGTTCGTCGCGGCTGGCAGATGTAAGGCCATTCATGATTATGGACATGGGCCAGACCTTGTTGAGGCCGGTGTGCTGGGAGCCTATGCCGCGTACTCCTGACTTGAGTCCCTGGACTCCTGCCCCGAAGAAATAGGGATTGCTGTCACTCCATATCATACGGCGTGTATTCTGGTAGACGGAATCCCCGGCACTGACCAGATCGGGGCACAGATACGGAAGGGACAACAGGGAGGGGACATTGGCATCGTCCATGAGAAGCATGCTTCCGAAGCCGTCTATCTCGAAGGCGTATACATTGCCGAACTGTCCGGTATGCACAACTGCATATCTGCTGATTGCCGAGCGTATCTCGTCTGCCATGACAAGACATTGTCTCTTGAGCGCGTCAATGTCAGGTGTCTTGCCTGTGGTATTGCGGAGCCTGGTATGGCCGAGCATCTCGGATGCCTTCCTAAGCACGTCCTCGGCAAAGAAATTGCTGGGGATGAGGAACGGGAAGATGCAGCTGTCGTCCGAAGGGCGGAACATACTGGCAATAAGTCCGCATGGGTGTACGGGGTGCCCATTGCCGTAATTGCTGGTGGTATCGTGCTGGGCTGTTGTCTTGCGTCCGAAGCGATAGCTGGTCTGCTGGATTCCGTCTTTGCGCTGCTGTTCGGTGAATACGGTCAGGATGTTGGTCATTGCCTGTAGCCACAGTTCGTCAAAGATTGTGTCGTCACCTGTCTGCTTCCAGTATTCGTACGCGAGGCGAAGGGGGTAGCAGAGTGAGTCTATCTCGTACTTGCGCTCGTGAATGCCCGGTTTCATCGCGGTATAGTCGTGCTGCCACTCGGACGTATCGGTCAGGTTGCGCAGGAATGCATTGGCATAGGGGTCACGGCAGATAAACTCAAACTGCTGACGGATAACGCCTCGTATCATCTTACGCAGTTCCTTGTCTTCCCGGATGAACGGCATATAGGTCCATACCTGGGCACCGCTGTCGCGTAACCACATGGCGTTTATGTCTCCGGTAATGACAAAGGTGAAATCCTCTTCATTGCCGTTGACGCTGTTTTTGCCTTTGTAACGGCTTACGGTTGTGTCCAGGGTATTGGGGAAGCAGTTCTGGAACATGTACCATAGCTTGGGATTCACAGCCATCAGTATCTTCTGCATGGACTGGATCTTTTTTTCTACGGCCTTGCTGCGGAAACAGCGTTTCTCAACAGCCGGACGATGATCCATAATGGCATCGTTTTCTGCAATGACTGTAGAAAAGGCTGATAGCGATATGCTGAATATGAGAAGAAATACCGATACCTGTTTCATAGCTGATATACAGATCTAATTACATAGTTCTACCTCGAGGGTACCTCCATTGACTATATCCCGGTGATTCAGGACAGTGCCCTTGAGAGGCCTGCCGTTCAGTATCCACCGTTTTGCGTAGATACCTGTACCACGGGTCTTGATGACGAAGGTCTTGCCGTCACCGACGTTCAGGACGGCTTTCTTCACTGCAGGTGTGCAGAGCTGATATCTGCCTCCGCATGGTTCGACCTGATAAAGGCCTAGGCTTGCCATCACGTACCATGCGCTCATCTGGCCGACATCCTCGTTGCCGCAAATGCCATCTGGCTTATCGGAATAAAGCGTCGTAAGCACCTCGTGAACCCGTGCCTGTGTCTTGCGGGGCTTGCCGATGTAGTTATATATAAACAATGTATGGTGACTGGGCTCGTTGCCGTGACAGTATTGTCCAATCAGGCCTGTTATGTCGGGATTGGCATCGGAATTGAGCTGACTGCTGGCCATGAGCATGCTGTCGAGACGGGCCTCGGCTACCTTCCTGCCTCCGAGCAGGTCTATCAGTCCCGGAATGTCGTGGGGTACAAGCCACAGGTAGTGCCAGGGGTTGCCTTCGGTGTAGTCTGCTGTCTGATGATTGGGTGCAAATCCCTCAATCGGGCGGAAGTTTCCGTTCTGGTCCTTTGCCCGCAGATAGCCTACACGTTGATCATATAGTTTACGGTAGTTTCCTGCAAGTTGTGCGTACCGGGCACTGTCTTCCCTGTGACCAAGCTTTCCTGCTACCTGGGCTACGCTCCACGCAGCAAGGTAGTATTCCAGACTCTTGGCAACGCTCTCGCCCTGTCCCAGGTCAAATGGTATATAGCCGTACTTCCACAACTGGTCCTTGCCACGAGTTCCGTGCATGCTTTGCTTCATTGCCTTGAAGGCTTCCTCGTAATCTATGCCCTGAACATTCTTCAATACCATATCGGCAAGTACCGGCACACCGGGTTCGCCTACCATACAGTATGTGTCGTAACTGTGCAGGTGCCATACGGGGAGTTCGCCCCACTCGCGCCACTGGTGTATCATGGTGTTTGCCCAGTCCGTAAGTTTGTCGCGCATGAGCAGGGTTGCCATAGGATGCAGTGCACGGTAGGTATCCCACAGACTCCATGTGGTGTAATTCCTGAAGGACGGACTGCGGTGAATCTGCCCGTCGCAACCCATATAGTCCCCGGTAACGTCATTCCACTGCTGGGGAGCTATCATGGTGTGGTACAGGGCGGTATAGAAGGTCCGTGCCTGCGAGTCACTGTCAAACTGGGCATCGACACGGCCCAACTCGGTGTTCCACCTGTTCCTGGCGTATTCCCGGACCTGGTCAAAGGTCAGTGCCGAGGTCTCGGCAAGCAGATTCTGCAAGGCTCCCATCTCGCTGACGGGTGAAATGGAGACCTTCGCGCAGATTACAGTGCCCGGCTCGATATTGAATACCGCCTGGGCATAGCGCGCATTGTAGTCATCTATACCAAATTCACCTACAGGACGGTCGAAGCGGATGGCATAGTATACGGTATGCCGGCTCCAGCCGCGGCTCTTCCTGTATCCTACCATGGTATATGAGTCTATCGGCCATATACGTGTTTCCACTGCACGGTCACCAATGCCGTTCTCCAAATCCAGGAAGACGTTGCCGAAACGGTTGCCACGGGGGAATGTGAAACGGTAAAGAGCTACGCGCTCGGAAGCGGTAATCTCGGTGGTGATATGGTTCTTGTCCAGACGTACCTTGTAATACCCTGCCTGTACAACCTCGCTGTCATGAGAATAAGTAGAGGCTATCTGATCAAGGATTTCCTGATGTGACGTCTTAGTGTCTACAAGGCCGTAGACGGGCATAATTGTAATGTCGCCCAAATCCGAGCAGCCTGTTCCAGAGAGGTGGGTTTGTGCAAACCCGACTATACTGTCTCCACTGGAATGGTATCCGCTGCACCAGTCCCAGCCATGATACGGCTGTACGGGACCTGCATCGACCATTCCCCATGGCACGCAGGCACCTACAAACACATGTCCGTGCCCTGCGGAGCCGATACGGGGATCGACATAATCAACCAACTTCTTTGTCTCGGCTCCGAACGCTGCGGCGGCCATAAGGGACAAAATAAGGATATACACACGTTTCATCGTTACAAAAGTATAAAAAATAGACACATCATCGTATGTTTATTCGGAAAAAGTGTATATTTGCATCCGGTTTTATACATTATTTATATTATAAACACAATCTATAACACAAAATGAAGAAACTGATGTTAATGGCCATTGCCATCGTGCTGGCCATTACCCCTGTGTCTGCAAAGGACAAAACCAAGAACAGGGACAAGAAACAGAAAGGTCAGCCTGCTGCTCAGCAAGCGCCTCAGCCTCCCAAGCCAAGCATCTCGCGACAGGGAATGTTTGACATTACGAAAGTAAATGCGGACTGGTTCATGGAAATACCTGACTCGTTATTGGAAAAGGATATCCTGGCCATAACGCGCTATACCAGCACGCCGTCTAACAGCGGCAAGTTTGGCGGCGAGATGTGCAACGAACAGGTCGTGTATTTCCAGAAAGGTGTTGACGGCAACCTGCTGCTGCGCTCGCGCATGACGGTCAATGTGGCGGATACGACACAGATGATCAACAAGGCTGTCGTAATAAGCAACGAGAACCCTATAATTGCGTCTTTCAAGATTGAATCAAGCGCGAACAAGAGGAGCAAGATTAAGATGAACGCGTTCCTGAACGACGACAATGCCTTAGGAATACATCAGAGCCTGAAGAAAACGCTGGAACTCGGAGCGCCAATGATGGGACTGGGATATATCGAGGATATCAAGACCTTCCCGACAAATACCGAGATACGTCTGGTAAAGACATATAATTCCAACAGCAAGCGCCTGCCGGGTGCTGTTGCCACGGGCAAGCTAACCTTCGGTCTGAACATTTCGTTCGTGATGCTTCCCGAGCAGCTGATGATGCCGCGATACTACGATCCGCGCGTGGGCTACTTTACAGAGAGTTTCAACACCTTTAACGACCAGCAGCAGCGTGTGGACGGCAAGACACTGATCTCTCGCTACCGTCTTGAGCCTAAGGATTCGGCTGACATGGAGAAGATGCGTCAGGGTGAACTGGTTGAGCCCAAGAAGCCTATCGTATATTATATCGACCCTGCTACACCAAAACAGTGGCGCAAGTATCTGATTGCCGGTGTGAATGACTGGCAGAAGGCTTTCGAGAAGGCTGGTTTCAAGAATGCCATACGAGGTGAAGAGTGGCCCGAGAATGACAGTACTATGTCTATGGAGGATGCCCGTTTCTGCGTAATACGCTATCTGGCAAGTCCTATTGCCAATGCGTATGGTCCGCATGTATCCGACCCGCGTACTGGCGAAATCCTGGAGAGCCATGTGTGCTGGTATCACAACGTGATGTCGCTGGTGCATGACTGGTACATGATTCAGGCTTCGAGCATTGACGAGGCATCGCGCAAGATGAAATATGACGAGGAACTTATGGGTAATCTGATACGCTTCGTTTCAAGCCATGAGGTAGGTCACTCGCTGGGACTGCGCCACAACTTTGGTTCGTCAAGCACAGTACCTGTAGATTCTCTGAGGAACAAGGCATGGGTTGAGAAGAATGGTCACACTCCATCAATCATGGACTATGCTCGTTTCAATTACGTTGCGCAACCCGAGGACGGTATTTCGCGTCTGGGTATATTCCCACGTATCGGTGACTATGACGAGTGGGCCATACAGTGGGGTTACAAGCCTATGCTGGATGCCCGGGATGTGGACGAAGACCACAAGGCTCTTGAGCCAATGGTACTGGAGGCAATGAAGAATCCTCGCCTGTGGTGGGGTGACGGTGAAGGACTGAGCACTGATCCTCGCCGTCAGACCGAGGATCTGGGTGACGATGCAGTAAAGGCCAGCACATACGGTGTAAGGAACCTGAAGCGGGAAATGGCTAATCTTGAGAGTTGGACTCGAGATGAAAAGGATATCTACGGAGAGAATCTTGGTGAGATGTACTACCAGTTCCAGACTCAACTTAACCGCTATGTGGGTCATGTAGCGAAGTATATCGGAGGTACATATCAGAACTATCGCACGCGTGCTCAAGGCGGTACCGTTTACCAGCCTACCCCACTGGCCAAACAGAAGGCTTCGCTGAAGTGGCTTGAGGAGAATGTAATTAAGGAACCTGTATGGATACGTTCTTTTGATTATTGCAAGTCTCTTGCAGGTGATACGCGCGACCTGACATTGAACATCGCACGCTCAACTGCGTATGTCCTGGTCAGCCGCATCGGTGCCAACAACGAACTTTATCCTGCTGAGAAATATATTGACGATCTTGTCCGTCTGTCATTCAGCGAAACTGCTACAGGTGCAAGCGTAAGCAAATATCGCGAGGCACTGCAACAGCAGATGGTGAGCGCACTGATTACTACATTCACTGCCTTGACTGCAACATCCATCAGTACCCAGCGCGCACATGCCATGTACGCCCTGAAACAAATCCAGTCAAAGGTACGCACGGCCGCAGGTGACTCACATACACGCAGCCATTATGCCAACATAAACGACTTGATTGCACGTGCTCTGGTTGTGAAGTAGCATACGCTGCCTGCCAATAAAAGAATAGCCCCAGGTCCTTGTGGAACTGGGGCTTACTTGTTGTTTATATTGTTGAGGTGTGTTACGCCTTCAGTCGGGCACTCAGCTTATCCAACATATCCAATGTCATGCTGTGCAGGTCGAACTGTGGTTTCCAGTCCCATTCCTTGCGTGCACACATGTCATCAAGGCAATCGGGCCAACTGCTGGCTATGCTCTGCTTGAGGGGATCTACCTGATATTCCATCTGGAAGCCTGGCAGTTCCTCGCGGATTGTCTCGTATATCTGGTTCGGTTCGAATGACATGCTTGCAATATTGAAGCTGTTGCGGTGAACGAGACGTGCAGGATCTGCTTCCATAAGCTGGACGCATGCATTAAGGGCATCGGGCATATACATCATGTCCATGAATGTTCCCTGAGCGATAGGACAGATGAATTTCTCTCCCTTGACAGCACTGTAGTAGATATCCACTGCATAGTCGGTAGTTCCGCCTCCGGGAGGTGTTACGTTACTAATCAAACCCGGGAAACGTACCGAACGTGTATCAACACCATACTTGTTGAAGTAGTAGTCCGAGAGCAGTTCACCTGTCACCTTGGATATTCCGTAAATTGTCTTTGGACGCTGGATGGTGTCCTGCGGTGTCTTGTATGCAGGTGTACCGGGGCCGAAGGAACCGATTGACGAAGGTGTGAACACTGCACATCCATTCTCGCGGGCTACCTCCAGGACATTCCACAGGCCACCTATACCTATATGCCAGGCCAAAATGGGTTTGCCCTCGGCAACTACAGACAACAGGGCTGCTAGGTTATAGATTGTGTCTATGTTGAACTTCTTTACAACATCTGCAATATTCTGTGCATTGGTGATGTCGCAAATCTCGGCAGGCCCGCTCTCCAGAAGCTCTCCTTTGGGCTCTGCGCCCTTGATATAACCTGCGACAACGTGCTGATTACCATAAATAGAACGCAGGTTCATTGTAAGCTCGGAGCCAATCTGACCGGTTGCACCGATGATTAAAATATTCTTCATCTCGTATTTCTTTTTCGTTATTAGTCTTATAGGGTGTCTTTATAATCGTTGGCAAAATTACACATTGTAATTGAATTAACAATGAAAATACTTGTTTTTTTGTAAATATTACACTAAATTTGCCCAGTACAATTTCAAGTAGAACCTTAAACTTCTAAACTTTTAAACTCTTAAACTTTTTAAACTATATAAGTATGTACGGTAAATTTAAAGAACATCTTCAGAATGAACTGACTGCAATCAAGGAAGCCGGCCTGTACAAGAACGAACGCTTGATTGAGGGACCGCAGCAGGCAGCGATTCAGGTTGCCGGCAAGGAAGTCCTGAATTTCTGTGCCAACAACTATCTGGGACTTTCCAACAATCCACGCCTGATCAAGGCTGCAAAGGACATGATGGACAGACGCGGCTACGGTATGTCGTCCGTTCGTTTTATCTGCGGAACACAGGACATACACAAGGAACTGGAGGCTGCCATCAGCCGTTTCTTCAAGACCGAGGACACTATCCTGTACGCAGCATGTTTTGATGCTAACGGAGGTGTGTTTGAGCCGTTACTGACAGCTGATGACGCAATTATCTCGGATGCCCTGAACCATGCGTCCATCATTGACGGTGTACGTCTGTGCAAGGCAAAGCGATATCGCTATGCAAATGCTGACATGGAGGATCTGGAGAAGCAACTGCAGGCTGCTCAGGAGCAGCGTTTCCGCATCATAGTGACAGATGGTGTATTCTCGATGGACGGCAATGTTGCGCCAATGGACAAGATTTGTGATCTGGCTGAGAAATATGATGCCCTGGTGATGGTTGACGAGTCTCACTCGGCAGGTGTCGTAGGTGCTACTGGCCGCGGTGTAAGCGAATTCTACAACACCTATGGTCGTGTTGACATCTACACAGGTACGCTGGGTAAGGCATTCGGAGGTGCCGTAGGCGGATTTACAACCGGTCGCAAGGAGATTATCGACATGCTGCGCCAGCGCAGCCGTCCATACCTGTTCTCGAACTCTATTCCACCTTCAGTCGTAGGTGCAGCCATCGAGACATTCCGCATCCTGGACGAGAGCAACGAGATTCATGACAAGCTGGTTGCAAACGTTGAGTATTTCCGCACGAAGATGATGGAGGCTGGATTTGACATCAAGCCGACACAGTCTGCTATCTGTGCCGTAATGCTGTACGATGCTCCGCTGTCACAGAAATATGCTGCTGCATTGCAGGAGGAAGGTATATACGTGACAGGATTCTACTATCCCGTCGTTCCTCAGGGACAGGCCCGTATCCGCGTGCAGATTTCTGCCGGTCACGAACGTGAGCACCTGGACAAGTGCATCGCAGCATTCATCAAGGTCGGCAAGGAATTGGGCGTGCTGAAGTAAACGCCAGTATCTTTCAACAATAAACAAATAAAGGCCCGGAAATTCCGAGCCTTTATTGTTTGTTACAGTTTCGTTACCCTGAACTTGAAGGTAATGGGCTTGTTGGCAGGTATGGTATATTCCTTCATCGGACCGGGGCCGCATGATGCGTTGCCCAAGCCGCGCAGTTCGCTGTCAAGCTGTAGCCAGATGTAGGGTTCTTGTTTCAGTTCCCATTGATGCTGTGCATCCTTTAGGTCTGCGTCGGTATATCGGTTGGCGCTGAAATAGAGTCCCTGGGGGCACTCTATCTTGTAACCGTGACCCTGGGCATCCTTCAGGATAATCTCGCGGGCAAAGCGGTCACCTGTCTGCTGGGGCTTGATGTACGGCTCGTTCCACTGGGCAACACCCAGAGGAGTATTCCTGTCCGGTGCAACAGTCTGCTGGTCACTGCTGTAGCGTCCCATAATGACGCCTGCATGACGGTCAGGATAGTTCTCGAACGGTCCGTATCCGTACCATTGAATGTTACTGAGCCTATAATCCAACTTACATGCCACGCCTGCACGGCGCAACTCGCCGTCCCTGGGGGTAATCCTGACGGTCACATCTACGGCATTGCCCTGCAATTGCATGTAACTGATTTCGCAGTCTGCCTTTGTCTTCGCATCTGCCCATCCCCAACGGTCATTCTCTATCCAGCGGTTGTTCTGTATACCGAACTGCAAGCCAAGGGCATCCTTGGTTTTTTCGTCAACTACGGGCAGATCTGCGAACTGCGCAGGCTTTGTCAGCTGATGCTGATACAGGGCTACTACATGTCCCTTGCCTGAATATGACGTTGACTGTGTATCACGGACCAGACATACCATTACCACCTCGCCTTTGGGTTTGGCAACCGACGGACATGCAACGGCTACGGTCTCTCCCGGCTGAACATCTGGTAGATGAACGGTCTTTTTCCTAACGACATTTCCATTGTCACGCAACTGGATTTCGAGGTCCAGTCCCTTCAGGGAGCGGAAAGCGTACTTGTTCCTAACGGTCAGTTGCTGTCCACTGACTGAGAAGTCCACATATTGGTAGGCGCCCTTTACCTCAGCCAACTTTGCCGTATAGTCGCGCTCGGCAGTTACGATACCGTTAGAGCAGAAATTTCCCTGATGAGGTCCGGGGAAATCATAGCCGGTATGCAGTTTCCTGACACCCTGCTTCAGTTCATTCGGCTCGTAGATAGCCTGATCCACCCAGTCCCAGATGCAGCCTCCGATGGTGGAGTTGCTCTCCTCCATGGACTGCATGTATTCGGGCAGATTGCCAATGGCATTGCCCATTGCGTGGGCATACTCGCAAAGGAACATGGGTTTGTCCAGATTGTTTGTATTTCGGGCCATCCAGTCCATGCTGGGGTACATCTTGCTGTAGAAATCGCTGTATGCACTGCCGCCGTAGTCCTTGTCGATACGTGTTCCCTCGTAATGAACGGGGCGAGTCGGATCCATACGCTTTGCTACTTCATAGCAGTTCTTGAAATTGCTTCCTGCACCTGCCTCGTTACCCATTGACCACATAATGACACTGGGGTGATTGATGTCACGGCTGACGAGGCTTGTGATACGGTCCTCCATGGCGGGAATCCATGATACCCAGCCCGAGATTGCCTGGTTGGCATGATCCTCGTTGTCAGCTTCGTCACAGCAATACAGGCCATAATAATCGAACATTGCATACATACGTGCGTCATTGGGATAATGACTGGTACGTATGGTATTAATGTTGTTCTGCTTCATCATGACGACATCTCTCTGCATGCTTTCCACCGACACGGTACGGCCGGTCACCGGGTCGCTGTCGTGGCGATTGGTTCCCTTCAGCATAACACGTTTGCCGTTTACATACAGCAGTGCACCTCCATTGGCCTTGCGGATTTCCACATTGCGGATACCGACCTTGGTCGAGAATGCCATCTGCTCGGCATTCTGCGCGTCATACTGGATAATATCCAAGGTGTACAGGTCGGGGGTCTCGGCAGTCCACAAACGCGGATTTGCAACTTGGAATTCTACCTTTCTGTCCTTTATCGGACGGGAGTCTATGAGCTTTCCATTCGTACCATACAGCATGGCCTTTGCCTTCACGTCCTGGTCAACCGATACGGTAACAGTCCATTTGCCGTCTTCGGAAGGAGTGGTCCGGATGATGTGGTTACGTATACTACGGGTTGGGACATTATATATATACACGCTGCGGAAGATCCCGCTCATACGGAACATGTCCTGACATTCCAGGTACGAACCGTCGCACCAGCGGTGTACCTGTACAATCAGGTCGTTATCGCCTTCTGTCAGATACTGGCTCAGGTCAAACTCTGCCACATTGTTCGAACCCTGGGTGTATCCCACGTAATTGCCGTTTACCCATACCTGGGCACTTGAATAGATGCCACCGAAATGGATAATTGTACGACGTCCCAGCCATTCCTTTGCCACACGGAATGTGCGGTGATATGTTCCGACTGGATTGACGGCATAGTTCTTGCCTCCATCGTTGTATCCCGGACGGGCCTTGATGTAAGGGGGAGTATTGCTGTGCGGATACTCGACATTGCAGTATATTGGACGGTCGTATCCGAGCATTTCCCAGCAACTGGGAACAGGAATCCTGTCCGGGGCATTTACTGCCAAGGCTTTCTGGAATGCAGGTATATCCATAACCTCCACATCACCGGTCTGCACAGACTTGCCCTTCTCGGGAACGGCACTGAACCAGAAATCCCATGTACCGTCCAGACTTTGGTACAGGCTGCTCCTCGGTTCTGTCCATGGCGTTTGGTAGTATGACTTGTCGGCATGCATCTCCCTGGAACTGGCATAGGGCATATATGTGGCGACGCATGGAAGCCTGTTGATTGCAAATACAGTTTCGTCCTCCCATATCGGACTGGCTATCTTGGGTTTTTTGACCTGCTCTATTGTGAACCACGAACTGTGGTCTTCGTTATTGATGTCAACTATTGCCAGCCTGCCGTTATCCCTTACGGAGAACATCTTCTTCTTGTTGACCGATGTGAAACGGTATATTCCTTTTCTGCCTTCAACGGTCTGAATCTGCATCAGTGCATTTCCTGGACGCTGGGGATTGGCCTGCCACTGAATCAACTCGGTGATACTGCGATTATCACCACCATCGTCAAAATGGCTGTCGTAGAAGGCACCACCGATGAGGTGATTAACTGGATTGCTGTTGTAATAGGTCTTGATGCTCCAGTACTGGCCACGGTTCAGGCTGTCCATCTTTTCGACTCGGATCTTTGTTCCGTTTCCACCGTCATCGCCATTACCCAAGACAAGGGATTGATCTGCAACACTGCGAATACGGTATGTGCTGTTGTCGTCCGAACCGAACTGTGAAGCCTCGGTGATAGTGATTCCCTTTTCCAAGGACCGGAATGAAGGCTTGTTGGCAGGGACTGCACTGTATCTGCCACCAGGCAGAGGTGTAAGGATCCATTTCTGCAACTCGTCCGAGCCGTTTACCTCGCCAAATTCCATTCCCTTTTCACCGACACGCAGGGCAATATGCCTGAACGGATCTATGAACCGCCATGATCCGGATAACTCGTCCATAATGAACAGCTGGCCCCTATACTCTGTAGGAATGCCTTCGATCTTGTACAGGGCACCCTTGCGAAACGACTGTGCCATCGTAGTCATTACACCGACAAGCAAGCACAGGATTAAACTAAATCTCCTCATATACCTTGATTTTTACGTTGCTATTTTATAACATGCGTACCCAGAACAGGTACATAATCGCCATCTGCAGCACCTTCCATGCAGTCCACCTTGGCACTGATATTATCCAGATAGGTAACTATGCTTGCCTCCTGAGTACATGGCAATACGGGACTGCCGTATTCGCGCTGGCCATGGTGAGCCAGTACGCAATGTATAATGCGCTTGATCTCCCCGGGGTCAATCTGCTGCTGTTCCAGCACATTCTGCAATTTATGCGCACCGATGTATATATGACCCAGCAGATACATATCAGGCTGGGTGTCTCCCTGCCGATTGTATTCGTAAACCTTGCCATAATCATGGAAAAGAATTGCCAGGATACAGCGCTCGACCTTAATCTCGTAGGGCAGACATGGATAGAGCCCGTCCAGCATGTGCAGCATCTGGTATGTATGGTTTAGCAAACCGCCCGGGTAGGCATGGTGTACTGTTGTTGCGGCAGGATATTCGCTGTAAGGCTTATAGAGCTTGTCTGCAAAATCCACAATTACCCTTACCAGATCCGTATCGCTGCAATAAGTCAGCAAATGCTCGACCGTCCTCCCCCACTTCTCCTGATCTATAGGACGTGGAATCAGGTTATACAGCGGATGTGACTTATCGGCTTCGAGTCCGATAACCATGTCTGACAACGGGCATGAACGATTGCCGTTGAAAACCCTCAGATTATGGAACCGGACCAACTGCCCCGGCACAGGAGGCATGTCTGGAGCAACGTCCCAGACACTGACGGTAAACTGCTCCTCGGTATCTGCAACTTTCAGGATAACATATGGCGAGCCTTGACGTGTAGTGCTGTTCTGGCGGCCTATAACAATGAATTCCTTCACCTCTATTACCTTTTTTAGATATTAATCGCATGGCGAAGATAACAAAATATCTGCAATAATGGCACGACGTAACACCTAAAAATAAGTAAGACTGACATTTTGTCCAATCACCGGCCTTTGGCATACTATTAGCAGAAAGCAATAATGGAAATATTCAACTAAACCAAACATAAAAATGAACATTAAACCATTGGCAGATCGTGTTCTTATAGAACCGACTGCAGCAGAAACGAGAACAAGTGGAGGTATTATCATTCCGGACACAGCAAAGGAAAAACCTTTGCAGGGTACTATTGTCGCTGTTGGTAACGGCACAAAGGACGAGGAGATGATCCTGAAGCCGGGTGACAAGGTCCTGTACGGCAAGTATGCCGGAACTGAGCTGGATCACGAAGGTACCAAGTATCTTATCATGCGACAGAGTGACGTCGTAGCAATTCTTGGTTAAAGACTGGTATTTTGTTTTACTAAACTAAAGTTTACAAATCATGGCAAAAGATATTAAATTCAACATCGAGGCACGCGATGAGATGAAAAAGGGCGTAGACGCTCTGGCTGATGCAGTAAAGGTAACATTAGGTCCTAAAGGCCGCAATGTAATTATCGAAAAGAAATTTGGCGCACCCCAGATTACAAAGGATGGTGTAACAGTTGCCAAGGAGGTTGAACTGGACAATCCTTTCCAAAACGCAGGTGCACAGCTTGTCAAGTCTGTAGCATCCAAAACCGGAGATGATGCCGGAGATGGTACTACAACTGCTACCGTTCTGGCACAGTCAATCGTTCGAGAAGGTCTGAAGAATGTTGCCGCAGGTGCAAATCCAATGGACTTGAAGCGTGGTATTGATAAGGCTGTAAGCACGGTCGTCAATGAAATCAAGAAAATGGCAGAGCAGGTTGGCGATGACTACCAGAAGATTGAGCAGGTGGCAACCGTCAGTGCAAACAACGATGCAGAAATAGGTAAACTGCTCGCTGATGCCATGCAGAAGGTTAGCAAGGATGGTGTTATCACTATTGAAGAGGCCAAGGGCCGTGATACTACAATCGGTGTTGTGGAGGGTATGCAGTTCGACCGTGGTTACTTGAGCCCGTATTTCGTTACCAACACCGAGAAGATGGAGTGTGAGATGGAAAATCCATACATCCTGATTTACGACAAGAAGATTAGCAACCTGAAGGATTTCCTTCCTATTCTGGAACCTGCCGTACAAAGCGGACGTCCGCTTCTGGTAATTGCCGAGGACGTTGATAGCGAGGCACTTACAACTCTCGTAGTAAACCGTCTCCGCGGCCAGTTGAAGATTTGTGCAGTCAAGGCACCTGGATTCGGTGACCGCCGCAAGGCCATGCTGCAGGATATTGCAACACTGACAGGCGGCCTGGTAATCAGCGAGGATACCGGTCTGAAACTGGAGCAGGCTACTATCGATATGCTTGGTTCTGCCGAGAAGGTTACAATCTCGAAGGACAATACCACAATTGTCAGCGGTAAGGGGCAGAAGGAGCTCATTCAGGATCGCATAAACCAGATCAAGAATGAAATCGCCAACTCGACCAGCAGCTATGACAAGGAGAAGCTGCAGGAGCGTCTTGCCAAGCTTGCAGGAGGTGTTGCAGTACTGTATGTAGGTGCACCTACCGAGACAGAGATGAAGGAAAAGAAGGATCGCGTAGACGACGCCCTGTGTGCAACACGTGCAGCAATCGAGGAAGGCATCATCCCTGGCGGCGGCGTAGCATACATCCGTGCCCAGAAAGCACTGGAGGATGTAAAGGGTGCCAACCAGGATGAACAGACAGGTATCAAGATTATCTACCGTGCCATAGAGGAGCCTCTGCGCCAGATTGTCAAGAACGCAGGTGAGGAAGCCAGTGTCGTTGTGAACAACGTACGTGCCGGCAAGGATGACTACGGCTACAATGCACGTGAGGACAAATACGAGAACATGAAGGCCTCGGGTATCATCGACCCGGTCAAGGTTACCCGTGTTGCCCTGGAGAACGCTGCATCAATCGCAGGTATGTTCCTTACTACTGAATGTGTCATCTGTGACAAGAAGGAGGATAAGCCCGAAATGCCGATGGGCGGAGCCCCTGGCATGGGCGGCATGATGTAATTCCTGACTAGGAAACAAGTTCACGCATTTATTAAACGGGGTCCTGATTTTTGGGGCTCCGTTTTTATGTTTGTGATATTTTTCGTAACTTCGCAACATGGAAACGGACATAACGGGACGTTTTGCCCCATCACCCACAGGGCGCATGCATCTTGGCAATGTGATGTGTGCCTTGCTTTCATGGCTGGACGCAAAAAGCCAGGGTGGCAGATGGCTGCTGCGCATTGAGGACATTGACACTCAGCGCTGCAAGCGCGAATATGCCTTGCAGCTGATGGATGATCTCCAGTGGCTGGGACTGATGTGGGACGATAATGCGGTGTGGCAGAGCGAACGCGGTGATATATATCAGCAACACCTGGATTACCTGACCAGCCTGGGACTTACATATCACTGCAACTGCACGCGCAATGACTTACTGGCATCGACGGCTCCACATGAAGCTGACGGCCGTATAGTTTACCCTGGGACCTGCCGTGACAAGGGGTTGAAAGAAGGGGCGGTGAGGATACGGGTCCCTAAGGAGCTGGAGGCGACAAACGGTGACTTTATAGTGCAAAGGCGGGATGGCACATGGGCATACCAGCTGGCTGTCGTTATTGATGATGCCCTGATGGGAATAAACCGTGTAGTACGTGGCAGGGACCTGAAGACATCTGTCCCGCAGCAGGAATTCCTGTACGATGTGTTTGGTTTCCGGAAACCTGAATTCAGGCATCATCCGCTATTGTGCAACATGGCAGGCCTGCGTCTGTGCAAGCGAGACAGGAGTCTGGACATGGGGATATTGCGCAAGAAATACCTGCCAGAGGAGATTATCGGCTATCTGGCATATAAAACAGGACTGACCAGGGAATACAGGGCGGCAGGAGCGAAAGAACTGCTCAACGCCTTCTTATGGAGCAGAATACCTGAGGACGATATAATGATTAACGCGGATTGTCTTCCTGCCTCTGTTGGTCAATCTTCTGGAAATCCTTCATCCTGAGCTTGAAACTGCGGGTGAGGTAGCGGTCCAGGACAACAGGATTGACACTGAGCTCCTCGGGAGTACCATGGAATAATATCTGACCCTCGAACAGAAGATATGCACGGTCTGTAATACACAGGGTCTCCTCTACATTATGGTCGGTTATCAGCACTCCTATATTCTTCTGCTTTAGTTTCCAAACAATATACTGGATATCCTCGACGGCAATAGGGTCCACACCTGCAAAAGGCTCGTCAAGCATAATGAACTTGGGATCAATGGCAAGGCATCGTGCTATTTCGGTACGGCGTCGCTCACCACCGGAAAGCTGGTCTCCAAGATTCTTGCGTACGGTTTCCAGGCGAAACTCACTGATAAGACTTTCCAGTCTCTCCTTCTGGTAGTCCTTGGGCTTGCCTGTCATTTCCAAAACGGAAGCAATGTTGTCCTCGACACTCATCTTGCGGAAAACAGATGCTTCCTGGGCAAGATATCCTATACCCTTCCGGGCACGGCGATATACCGGATACTTGGTAATCTCCTCGTCACCTATCCAAATATGGCCCTCGTTAGGTACTACCAGGCCTGTTGTCATATAGAAACTGGTTGTCTTGCCTGCTCCATTGGGTCCCAGGAGACCTACGATCTCACCCTGGCGGACATGGAACGACACGTTATTAACAACTGTACGCTTACCATAGACCTTTACCAAACCTTCGCTACGGAGCTCCATTCTATCGTCTGTCATATGCCGTGTTGATGCTTTACAAGTTACAAAGGTATGAAAAGAAGAGCAATGTGCAAAATAAATAAGGTGTTTTGATAGAATATTACATAAATTTTCATAACTTTGCGCGACCAATTGGCGTATAAGGAGTAATGTTGCTATTTAAAGGAATATCAACTTTTGGTTCGTACTTGTTACTGATGGGACGCGTGTTGTCGCTTCCCGAAAGATGGCGCATGTTCTTCAAGCAGTACGTCAAGGAACTGGTTGCACTGGGCGTTGACAGTATTGGCATAGTCCTGCTGATATCCTTCTTTATCGGTGCTGTGATATGCATACAAATCAAGCTGAACATCGCTTCGCCCTGGATGCCTAATTACACGACAGGCTATACTACACGTGAAATCATGCTTCTGGAGTTCAGCTCCAGCATAATGTGTCTGATTCTCGCAGGCAAGGTGGGGTCTAACATTGCGTCGGAGATAGGCACAATGCGTGTAACACAGCAGATAGATGCCCTGGATATAATGGGTATCAACTCGGCCAGTTTCATTATCCTGCCAAAGGTCTTAGGGCTGATAACGATGATTCCGATGTTAGTGGTATTCAGCATCGTTGCAGGATTTATAGGTGCCTATGCGACCTGTGCGTTGGGTGTACTTTCTGCGGATGACCTGACGGCAGGCCTCCTGCATGATTTCAACCAATGGTATGTATGGATGAGCCTGATAAAAAGCCTGTTCTTTGCTTTCATCATCTCCAGTGTAAGCAGTTTCTACGGATACACCGTAGAAGGAGGCAGCTTTGATGTCGGCAAAGCAAGTACTAATGCAGTGGTAAGCAGCAGTATTCTGATATTGTTTGCAGATATTTTCCTGACTCAGATATTAAGTTAATGCCCTTGTCATGATTGAGGTGAGGAACATACACAAGTCATTCGACGGCCGCAAGGTACTGAAGGGAATTGATGCAACATTCCTGGACGGCAAGACCAACCTGATTATCGGTCAGTCGGGCTCGGGAAAGACCGTGCTTATCAAAAATATCGTCGGGCTGCTGACTCCTGATGAGGGACAGGTTCTGTACGACGGGCGTGACTTTGTAAAGATGACCGACAAAGAGCGGGTCATGGTACGCCGCGAAATGGGAATGCTTTTTCAGTCCGCTGCATTATTTGATTCAATGACGGTGCTTGAGAACGTCATGTTCCCACTGGACATGTTCTCGGACATGAACCGCCTGGAACGCGAAAAGAGAGCTTGCTTCTGTCTGGAACGCGTGAATCTGAAGGGTGCTGAGTTCAAAATGCCAGGTGAGATAAGCGGCGGTATGCAAAAGCGTGTAGCTATTGCGCGTGCAATTGCCCTGAATCCCAAATACCTGTTCTGCGACGAGCCTAATTCCGGTTTGGACCCCAAGACATCACTTGTCATTGACGACCTGATCCACAGCATTACGGAAGAGTACAGGATGACGACCATAATCAATACTCACGACATGAACTCTGTAATGGGTATTGGCGAACACATTATATATATATATGACGGCAATCTGGAGTGGACCGGCACAAAGGACGAGATAATGACGTCGACTAACGAGAGGCTGAATTCATTTATCTTTGCAAGTGATCTGTTCCGCAAGGTAAAGGAAGCCAACAAGTAAAGCAAAAACAAACAAATAAAGAATAATTTAACCATGAAGATTTCTTTCGAAAAGACTGACAAAATCAACGGCCTGCTGACAATTACCCTGGCAAAGGCCGACTACGAGGCAAACGTCGAGAAGACACTGAAGGATTACCGCAGAAAAGCATCTCTGCCCGGTTTCCGTCCAGGTCAGGCTCCTATGAGCATCCTGAAGAAACGTTTCGGACAGGAGGTTCAGGCCGAAGAGCTTAATAAGATGCTTGGCACAGAGCTGTACAAGTATATACGCGAAGAGAAAATAGACATCCTGGGAGAGCCCATGCCAAGCGACAAGCAGGGCGAAATAAGTCTGGATGCGGACGAGCAGACATTCGTGTTCGATATCGCATTGGCTCCTGAAATGGATGCAAAGATAAGCAACAAGGACACCATCGAGTACTACAACATTGAGGTTGATGACGCCATGGTTGACAACCAGGTGAAGATGTACGCAAGCCGTGCCGGCGGTTACCAGAAGGTGGACGAATATCAGCCCAAGGATATGGTAAAGGGTATTCTGACCGAACTGGGAAAGACCGGCAAGCCTAAGCGCGGAGGTATTGAGGTGGAAGGTGCAACAATGTTGCCTGACTACATGAAGGACGAGGACGAGAAGGCCAAGTTCAATGGTATGAAAGCCGGTGATGTCATCACCTTTAATCCATCAAAGGCATACAACAGTGACGTTGAGCTGTCTTCCTTGCTGAAAATTACAAAGGAGGAGGCTGCAGCCGTAACTGGAGATTTCCAGTTCCAGGTAAGTGAGATCACCCGCTACGAACCGCATGCACTGGATCAGGAGCTGTTTGATATGGCATTGGGCAAGGATAAGGTCAAGAGTGAGGAGGAATTCCGCGCCGCCATCCGCGAGAATCTGTCGGAACAGTTCAAGACAGACAGCGAGTTCCGTTTCGTAATTGACCTGAAGAAGTATCTGGTGAAGCGTATCGGAAACGTCGAGTTCCCTGAAGCTATGCTGAAGCGTATCATGCAGAAGAACAATCCCGACAAGGACGCAGAGTTCATCGAGAAGAATTTCCAGCCAAGCATCGAGGAGCTGAAATGGCACCTGATCAAGGAGCAGCTGTGTGATCAGTTGGAGATTAAGGTCGATCAGCCTGACGTTCTGGAGACTGCAAAGGAAGTCACACGCATGCAGTTCGCACAGTATGGCATGACCAACATCCCGGAGGATGCCCTGAACAACTATGCCAACGAGATGCTGAAGAACAAGCAGCAGGCCGAAGGTCTTGTCACACGTACCGTTGAGCGCAAATTGGGTGTTGCAGCCAAGAGTGTAGTAAAGATCTCGGAGAAGACTGTCACCCTGGACGAATTCAATAAGGCTTTTCAAGAGGCATAAAATAACAAGTGGAACGTGAATAACGATTTCAGAAAATTTGCTACGGGCAAAGCCGGCATAAACGGCATGGTTCTGGATGACATCGTGTCTGTTCAGAACAAATACCTGAATCCATATATCCTGGAGGAGCGTCAGCTGAACGTAACACAGATGGACGTATTCAGCCGACTGATGATGGACCGTATTATCTTCCTGGGCACAGAGATTGATGACTATACGGCAAACACACTGCAGGCACAGCTTCTGTATCTGGACAGTGTGGATCCGGGCAAGGATATCAGCATATATATCAACTCGCCTGGCGGCAGTGTATATGCCGGACTGGGCATCTACGACACCATGCAGTTCATACAAAGTCCTGTTGCAACAATATGTACGGGTATGGCTGCAAGTATGGCTGCCGTGCTGCTGGTCAGCGGCGACGAAGGCAAACGCTCGGCATTAACACACAGCCGGGTAATGATACACCAGCCTCTTGGCGGTGCACATGGTCAGGCCTCGGATATCGAGATCACCGCACGCGAGATAATGAAAATTAAGAATGAACTGTACACAATCATAGCCAACCACAGTCACCAGCCGTTCGACAAAGTATGGGCTGACAGCGACCGTGACTACTGGATGACAGCAACAGAAGCCCAGGAGTATGGAATGATTGATCAGGTTCTTTCACGCAAGGGATAATGACGAAGAAGACTGTAAAATGCAATTTCTGCGGACTGTCGGAGGACGAGGTGCCATTGATGCTGAATAGCATAAATGGTGTCCATATATGCAGTTCGTGCGTCAAACAGGCATATAAGGTATTGGAGCAGGAGGGATTGGTTTTGCCCTCCAAAACCTGTTCCACCCCCGTTGGAAACCTGAATTTGATGCTCCCGACAGAAATCAAGCAGAAGCTGGATGAATATGTCATCGGTCAGGACGAAGCCAAGATAGCTCTGGCGGTTGCCGTATACAATCACTACAAGCGATTGAATCAGAAAACAGAGGATAACGACGTAGAGATTGAAAAGAGCAACATTATCATGCTGGGCTCAACAGGTACAGGCAAGACTCTGCTTGCCCGGACTGTTGCAAGGCTGCTGGAGGTACCCTTTGCCATCGTTGATGCTACTGTCCTGACCGAAGCAGGATATGTAGGCGAGGATGTTGAAAGCATACTTACCCGTCTGCTACAGGCTGCAGACTATGACCAGGAAAAAGCCGAGCGCGGCATTGTCTTCATAGATGAGATTGACAAGATTGCGCGCAAGGGCGATAATCCCAGCATAACACGCGACGTAAGCGGCGAGGGAGTACAACAGGGTCTGCTGAAGCTTCTTGAAGGCAGCGTGGTCAATGTTCCGCCTAAAGGCGGGCGCAAGCATCCCGACCAGGATTATGTGCATCTTAACACACAAAACATCCTGTTTATCTGCGGCGGTGCATTCGAGGGTATAGAGCGTAAAATCGCACAGCGTCTGAACACACATACGGTAGGTTATAACAATGTCCAGACACGTCACAATCTGGACAGCCGCAACCTGATGCAGTACGTACAGCCTCAGGATTTGAGGAAATTCGGCTTGATCCCGGAACTGATAGGACGACTGCCGGTAGTAACGTACCTGCATCCCCTGGACCGTGAGGCGCTGAGAAATATCCTGACGGAACCAAAGAACTCGCTGATAAGGCAACAGAAAAAACTGTTCAAGATGGATGGTGTGGAGCTGGATTTTACTGATGATGCCCTGGAAGCCATGGTTGACAAGGCTGTTGAACGCGGTCTGGGGGCTCGCGGACTGAGAGGTATTGTGGAGGCCGTCATGACAGATTTGCAGTTCAGCACTCCGGGAACAGACTGCAAAAAGATAAGCATCACGGGCGATTATGTACTTGAGCAATTGAAAAAAAGTGAAGTCCTATAACCTAAAACGCTGCCTCCGCAGCGTTTTTTTGTTCCTTATATTTGGATAATTCATTCATTTTCTTTATCTTTGTAAACGTTCACCACTAGCAACAACCGCCACTATGGATAAAAAAGAACTCACGCAGAACCTGAAAAGGTACTTTGGCTTTGACTCTTTCAAGGGTCTGCAAGAGGATGTCATCTGCAACTTAATTGAAGGACACGACACTTTTGTCCTGATGCCCACAGGTGGAGGTAAAAGCCTGTGCTACCAGCTGCCGGCCCTGATGATGGAAGGGACGGCAATCGTGCTTTCCCCCCTGATTGCCCTGATGAAGAACCAGGTGGATGCGGTACGCCAGGTAAGCGAGGATGACGGAATTGCACATTACCTGAATTCCAGCTTGACACGCCAACAGGTAGAGGATGCGAAAAAAGATATTCAGGAAGGTCGCACAAAACTGCTCTACGTCGCTCCGGAATCACTTACCAAAGAGGAGACGAAGGATTTCCTGCGTGAAATAAAAATCAGCTTCTATGCAATTGACGAGGCGCACTGTATAAGCGAATGGGGACATGATTTCCGACCGGAATACCGCAGGATCAGGCCCTTGATCAATGAGATCGGACGTGCACCTATCATTGCCTTGACTGCGACGGCCACCAACAAGGTCAGGCGCGACATCAAGAAAAACCTTGGCATATTACGTGCCAAGGACTACGTAAGTTCGTTCAACCGTCCCAATCTCTACTACGAGGTTCGCCCGAAGACAAAGGACATAGACAAGGACATTATACGCTATATCCTTCAAAACCCCGGCAAAAGCGGTATCATATACTGCCTGTCACGCAAAAAGGTCGAACAGTTGGCAGAAATACTGCAGGCCAACAATATAAATGCCAGAGCCTATCACGCGGGTATGGAGACAGCAGAGCGTAACCAGACCCAGGACGACTTTATCATGGAGCGTCTGGACGTAATCGTTGCCACGATTGCCTTTGGCATGGGTATTGACAAGCCTGACGTACGGTTTGTAATTCACTATGACATCCCAAAAAGCCTGGAAGGATATTATCAGGAGACAGGCCGTGCAGGTCGTGACGGAGGCGAAGGTGCATGTATCGCATTCTACTCACCAAAGGACCTGGACAAGTTGCGGAAATTCATGGAAGGCAAGCCTGTAAGTGAGCAGGACATTGGCAACCAGTTACTGGCAGAGACGCGAGCATACGCAGAAACAAGCGTATGCCGCAGGAAAATGCTGCTACACTATTTTGGTGAGGAATACAATCAGGACAACTGTCATCATTGCGACAACTGCGCACGTTCACACGACAGTGTCGAAGGTTCACATGACCTGCTTATGGTTATGGAGACTATCCTGGGTGTAAAGGAGAAATTCAAGGTTGACCATATCATAGATATTGTAACGGGCAAGGAAACCGAGGAGGTAATCTCGCATTGCCATGAGCAGCTTAAGGGATTCAACCGCGGCAGCAATCACGACCGCCCATACTGGAGCGCCCTGATACGTCAGGCTATGCTGGAAGGCTACATTGAGAAAGAGGTCGAAAACTACGGACTGCTGAGAATAACCAAGAAGGGCAAGGCCTATCTGAAGGAGCCAAGCGTATTCTTCTTCCTACCCAATAATGAATTTGAGGATTATGAACCGGAACCTGAAGAAGAAGTAGGCGCGCTGGACGAGAACCTCATGAAGATGCTTGTAAAACTGAGACGGCAGCGCGCTCAGGATCTCGGAATACCTCCATATGTGATATTCCAGGAGAACTCCCTTAGCGCAATGGCGTCGACCTACCCTATCACCATAGAAGAACTGCAGAATATGCCAGGTGTTGGCAAGGGCAAGGCAATCCGCTATGGTAAGGAATTCTGTGAACTGATTGCCAAATACTGCGAGGAAAACGAGATAGAACGCCCACTGGACCTCAGAATACGTACAGTGGCAAGCCGCAGCAAGAACAAGATAAGCATTATCGAGAAAATTGACCGCAAGCTAATGCTGGACGATATCGCAAACAGCATGATGCTGGACATGGACGAGCTGCTGGATGAAATGGAGGCTATCGTAAGCAGTGGTACAAAACTGGACATCAACTACTATTTGGATGAGGTAATGGACGAAGATTACATGCTCGACATCTACGACTATTTCCACGACGAGTCCCAGACCGACGACCTGAAAACCGCCATGAAGGAACTTGGCCCAGACTATGATGAAAGAGACATCCGTCTGGTAAGGCTCAAGTTTATGTCCGAAATAGGTAATTAACAAATATACGGGAGTATATCTTAATTAACGCAAAAACACGCCATGATTATGACTGTTTTTGCGTTTTTTTTTATACTTTTGCGCACAAAAGAATATAATCAAACAGCAACTATGGCATCATTCATTGAAGACAAGATTGTGATGGAAGGCATCACCTTCGACGACGTATTGTTGATTCCCGGATACAGCGAGGTTCTGCCCCGCGAGGTATCTCTTTCAACCAAGTTCTCAAGAAACATTGACCTGAAGATTCCTTTTGTAACCGCTGCTATGGACACTGTTACAGAAGCACCTATGGCAATTGCAATTGCGCGCGAAGGCGGTATTGGAGTCATTCACAAAAACATGTCTATCGAGGAGCAGGCCCGTCAGGTTGCTATCGTAAAGCGAGCTGAAAACGGAATGATCTACGATCCCGTAACTATCAAACGTGGCAGCACAGTTGCTGATGCCCTTGACCTGATGGCAGAGTATCACATTGGCGGCATACCAGTTGTGGATGATGAGAATCATCTGGTAGGTATTGTAACAAACCGCGACCTGCGCTTTGAGAAAAACATATCCCGCAAGATTGATGATGTCATGACCAGTGACAACCTGGTAACGACACACATTCAGACTGACCTGATGGCTGCAAGCGACATCCTGCAGGAGAACAAGATTGAGAAGCTGCCGGTTGTTGACGATGAAAACCATCTGATTGGACTGATTACATACAAGGACATCACGAAGGCCAAGGACAAGCCAATGGCTTGCAAGGACTCAAAAGGACGACTGCGTGTTGCTGCCGGTGTGGGTGTGACTGCCGATACGTTCCAACGTATGGAGGCATTGGTAAAGGCTGGTGTCGATGCCATTGTAATTGACACTGCTCATGGTCACAGTGCAGGTGTCATCGAGAAAGTCAGGGAGGCGAAGGCTGCATTCCCTGATGTTGACATAGTTGTCGGTAACATTGCTACTGGCGAGGCTGCAAGAATGCTGGTCGAGGCAGGTGCGGATGCAGTCAAGGTGGGAATCGGTCCCGGCTCCATTTGCACGACACGCGTAGTTGCCGGTGTCGGTGTTCCACAGTTGAGTGCCGTATATGATGTGGCTTCGGCTCTTGCAGGTACAGGGGTTCCACTGATTGCAGACGGCGGACTGCGTTATTCAGGAGATGTAGTCAAGGCCCTTGCCGCTGGCGGCTATAGTGTTATGATAGGCTCCTTGGTAGCTGGTACCGAGGAGGCTCCTGGCGAGACAATCCTTTTCAACGGACGTAAATTCAAGGCATACCGCGGAATGGGATCCCTGGAGGCTATGGAAAAGGGAAGTGCAGACCGTTATTTCCAAGGCGGTGTCAAGGAAACCAAGAAACTGGTTCCTGAAGGAATTGCCGGCCGTGTTCCCTACAAAGGTACCGTACAGGAGGTTATTTACCAGTTGGTTGGCGGCTTACGCAGCGGAATGGGCTATTGTGGAGCAAAAGACATTCTTGCCCTGCATGATGCCAAGTTTACCCGCATTACGAATGCAGGAATGCTGGAGAGCCACCCGCACGAGGTAATTATCACAAGCGAAGCACCTAATTACAGCCGTCCACAGTAATAACTGACAATTCATAATTCACAATTGAGATGAAACGCAAAGGATTAGTATTTGTCTTTTTATCATTCATAATCTCGACATTCGCACAGAACGACGATCCCGTTGTAATGACAATCGGTGGTGAACCTGTTTCACGCAGTGAGTTCGAATATAACTACAACAAGAACAATACTGATGCGGTAGTTGACAAGAAATCCGTGGCAGAATATGTAGACATGTTTGCCGTGTACAAAATGAAGGTCAGGGCTGCGATGGATGCACACATGGACACGGTCAGCTCCTACCTGAGAGAGTTTCACCAATATCGTGACCAGCAAATCCGCCCGCTGCTTGTCAGCGACGAGATGGTAGATGCCGAATGCCGCAAATACTACGATGACATGAAGCAGGCAATGGGCGGGAAACAGCTTTTGAAACCTGCGCACATATTTGTCCTGCTTAAACAAAAGGCCAGTGCAGCAGAGCAAGATGCTGCAAAGGCTCGTATCGACAGCATTTACAACGTACTGACAAACGGCGGCGATTTTCAGGAACTGGCACGCACATGCAGCGATGACAAGCAGACAGGAATCAACGGTGGAGAGTTGCCATGGGTAGGTCCAGGCCAATTGCTGAAGGAATTCGAGGATGTCGCATATTCGTTGAACGTAGGACAGGTCAGTGCTCCCTTTCTGAGCACAGTAGGCTACCACATCGTAAAAATGACGGACCGCAAGGATCTGGAACCGTTCGACACACTGCATGCACAAATTCACCGCTTCATTGAAAGCCGCGGTGTGCGTATGCAGCTATCCCAACAGATTGTAGATTCCCTTAGCCATGCTGCACAGGGAGAAATGACTGTGGACCAAATACTGGATCGCGAGACAGAACGCCTGTGTGCACAAGACCAGGACCTGAAATATCTTGTCCAGGAATACCACGACGGCCTGCTGTACTATGATATCTGCAACAACAACATCTGGGAACCGGCCAAGACGGATACCCTGGGATTGGACAGGTATTTCAGGCAGAACAAGAAGAAATACGCCTGGGACAAGCCGCATTTCTACGGAATGGTATTCTACTGCAAGAATGCAAAGGATGTGAATGCCGTAAAGAAAGCGACAAAGGGGTTAAGCGAGGACAAGTGGATCGGTTTTATCCGCGACAAGTTCAACAAAGACTCTGTAACCGTAAAAATGGACAAGCGCCTGTTTGCCAAAGGTGACAACAGGATTGCCGACAAACTGATCTTCAAGGTAAAAGGTCAGGAGGCGAAGACCCCTGCCGGCTACCCCTATGCCGGTTTTGTAGGCAGGATGCTAAAAAAAGGGCCTGCAAAATGGACAGATATCTCACAGAAAGTCATTCAGGACCTTCAGGACGAGAGAATGAAGGAGTTTGTAGAGGAACTGCGAAAGAAATATCCCGTCGTTGTTAATGAAGACGTGCTGAACACGGTGAACAACCATTGATATGAAAAAACTACTTATACTGGCATTAGTAACAATCTGTGCGCAACACCTATATGCACAGAATCACACTGTTGATGAAGTTATATGGGTTGTTGGCGATGAAGCCATCCTGCGCTCGGACGTTGAACGAATGCGCACTATCTACGGAAACGAAATCAAAGGAAATCCGTATTGCGTAATACCCGAACAACTGGCTATCCAGAAACTGTTCCTGCATCAGGCTGCAATCGACAGTGTCAGCGTCAGCGACGGTGATGTTGCCCCATACGTTGAACAGGACATCAACGAGAAGGTAATGATGGCAGGCAGCAAGGAAAAACTAGAGGAATACATGCGCATGCCCATGAGTCAGATCCGTGAGGAACTGTTTGAGCAATATAAAAACGAGATGACTGCCCGGCAGATGAAGCAGAAAATAACTGCCGGCATCAAGATAACCCCTGCAGAGGTACGGCGATATTTCAGGGATCTACCCCAAGACTCCCTGCCATTCATCCCGACACAGGTGGAGGTTCAGATCCTGACCCGACACCCCCGCATCCGTCGCGAAGAAATTGAACGTGTCAAGGAACAGCTGCGCGGATGGGCAGAGCGTATCCAGGCAGGCACAACCAGTTTTTCTGCTCTGGCACGTATGTTCAGCAAGGACGAAGGAAGTGCCCGCATGGGTGGTGAATTGGAGTATTACGGACGCACCCAGCTGGATCCGGCCTTTGCAAATGTAGCATTTTCGCTTACAGACCCAAAGAAAGTCAGCAAAGTCGTTCAGAGTGAATACGGCTACCACATAATACAGCTGATTGACAAACGCGGCGATAAGATCAAGGTGCGCCACATACTGCGTCGTCCCGAGGTTGACCCAAAGGATATTGAAGCCTGCATGTCGCGTCTGGACTCCATCGCAACAGACATCAAGGAGAACAAGTTTACCTTCGAGGTTGGAGCCCAGGAACTGTCCGACGACAAGGACTCACGCAACAACAATGGTATCATGACCAACCTCAACAAAGAAACAGGTGTTGCGACAACCCGTTTTGAGATGGGTGATTTACCAAGTGAAATTGCCAGGATGGTGGATAAGATGGAGATCGGTGAGATTTCGCAGGCCTTTACAATGACAGACAAGCACGGTATGGAGACATGTGCCATCATCAAGCTAAAAAACCGCATCCCCGCACACCGTGCATCCATTACCGAGGATTTCCAGATCCTAAAGGGAACCGTGGAGGCCAAGAAAAGTGAGGAGATGATTCAGCAGTGGATCAAAGACAAGCAGAAAAGCACCTACGTCCGCATTAACGAGGACTGGCGCAACTGCGATTTCACTTATCCCGGATGGGCTAAATAACCTTGAAGAAATCCCTGTTCATCATACTGATAACGTTCGGTATCATATGGGGTACCCATGCCGACAACAGAGTGTACTTGCTGCACTCTGATGTGCTGTATTTTGACAACGCAAAGAATCGTGACGCACAGTTCCTTGTCGGACATGTACAGTTCAAGCACGACAATGCATTGATGTATTGCGACAGCGCCCTGTTCTACGAGGCATCCAACAGTTTCGATGCCTATGGGCATGTACGTCTGGTACAAGGGGATACACTGAATCTGGTTGGCGACGTACTCCACTACAACGGTTTGGAAAAACTTGCACGCGTGCGGCACAATGTAGTGCTTACACACCGTACGACCAAGGTTTATACCGACTCCATGGACTATGACAGGCTCTATAACATCGGATATTTCTTCGAAGGAGGGCACCTGGTTGACACTAACAATGACCTGACATCAGACTGGGGAGAATATAGCCCGAACACACGCGAGGCCGTATTTAACTACAACGTCAGGATGGTAACTCCGCCACCACCGAAAAAGGCCGAGACCATATTGCTGACAGATACCCTTCATTATGACACACGCACCGGTATCGGCCATGCTACCGGCCCCAGTACCATTGACAATGGAACATGCCACATATACACAATGTCGGCATTCATGAATTCCAAGGATAACAGCCTGACACTTTTTGACCGGAGCGAATTAAACAATAACGGAAAGAAACTGATTGGCGACAAGGTAATATGGAATAGCACCGACTCCATTGGCGAGGCATTCGGTAACGTCCGCTACACAGATGTCGTGAACAAGAACACGATGACCGGCGGTTACTGCTACTACAACGAAAAGACAGGCTATAGCATGGGCACCGACTCTGCTCAAATCCTGGATTATTCCCAGGGCAAGGACACGATGTACCTGCATGGTGACACAATCAAGCTGTTCACATATCACATAAAGACAGACTCCGCCTACCGCACCATGCATACCTACCACAAGGTGCGCATGTTCCGTGAAGACCTGCAGGGTGTATGCGATTCACTGGTCTATAACAAGAAGACATTGCAGATGACCATGTACCGCGATCCTGTGGTATGGAGCAAGAACCAGCAGATTCTGGGCGAGGAGATAATAGCCTTCCTGAACGACAGCACGATAGACAGCATACAGGTTCTGAGGCAAACACTGTTGTGCGAGAGACTGGACAGCATGCATTACAACCAGATCTCGGGGCACGAGATGCACTCGTATTTCGACAAGGGCAAGATTAAAAGCTCGCACACCATAGGCAACGTCTACGTAAAATACTATCCCTTGGATTCCGACAGCCTGATGATTGGACTGAACCATTGCGAAAGTACCGAGATGAAGATGTTTATGGGTGATGACCAGAAAGTGAAGCGCATCTGGATGCCGGCAGCGACAGGAACGCTCTACCCCATTTTCAAGATACCTCCCAAACAAAGGTTCCTGGACAATTTCACATGGTTTGACTACATGCGTCCAAAGAATCCTGCAGACATATTCAACTGGCGGGGAAAGACAAAAGGTACAGAATTAAAGGAGAGCAAGCAGCGCAAGGCGCCATTGCAACAACTGAACACAATAAGGAAAGACAAAGACAATGGGACTGTTCAAGACAAGGGAACCAAGGAAGTTCCGCAGAGTCAGCATCTACACTGATGCACGGAAAGATAAACTGGAAAAACTGGTGAACGACGTTCGTCGGGAACAGGGCGAGATTCCTGAAGAGAAAATAGATTATACGCATGACCGTTTCAAGGGCAAGTTCTCGGAATTTACCCCACGCGCAAAGAGATATGCCGACAATACACGCAGCCGTCTGACATGGCCCATTGCCCTGATTGCAATAATCATCCTGATTATGATCTGGCATTTCCTGCAGACAGGTAACGTTCATCTGTAACATAAAAAGACACGACACACAATATATGGATATCATACATATTCTGCCCCAGGCAGTCTCAAACCAACTCTCGGCCGAAGAACTTATCCAGCGCCCGTCCTCTGTAATCAAGGAGCTTATGGAGAATGCACTGGATGCAGGTGCCAGCTGCATAGATGTGTATATATCCAATGCCGGCTTGAACAGCATCCAGGTACTGGATAACGGCAAAGGCATGAGCAGCAACGATGCACGGCTTGCATTCGAACGCCATGCAACCAGCAAGATAAACGGCATAAACGATCTCACCACGCTACATACAATGGGTTTCCGCGGTGTTGCCCTGTCAAGCATTGCAGCAGTGTCAGAGGTAACCATGCAGACCTGCACACCCGACAGCGAGGTAGGAACACGTGTCGACTTTGCAGGCGGCGAATTTAAGGCTCAGGAACCATGCATGTGTCAGGTCGGTACGAATATTGACGTCAAGAACCTGTTCTACAATGCCGGCAACAAGCGCCGTTTCCTGAAATCCAACATCACCGAACTCCGCAATATCAAGGAGGAATTCCTGCACATCGCCCTTGTAAATCCGTCAGTAAACTTCACACTGACCAGTGACGGGAACCAGATATGGAACCTGCAGGCAACGCAAAGTGCACGGCAGAGAATAAGGGATCTGTTCTCCAAATCACTAAGCGAAAAGCTGCTGGAGGTAGATGTTGACTCGAATATTGCACGCATTACCGGTTTTGTAGGTCGCCCCGAATCTGCCGTAAAGGCCAGACCACAGCAATATCTGTTCGTCAACGGCAGGTTTATGCGTCACGCATATTTCAGCAAGGCTGTACAGGAAGCCTTTGACCGCCTTATACCTGCAGGCGAACAGGTGCCGTTCTTCCTGTTCCTACAAGTTGACCCTGCAGAAATCGACGTAAACCTCAGCCCCACAAAGACCGAGATCAAGTTTAATAACGACTCGGACATTTTTCGTCTGATTCTTGTCGGAATCAAGGAAGCACTGGGAAAATTCAATGCAGTTCCCAACATCGATTTCACAAAAGCACAGAACTTTGAGATTCCAGTATATAACAGCGCCCCGAAACATGTATCCACTCCTGCCGTTAAAGTAGACTCGGATTACAATCCGTTCAAGACGACCGCATCCGCAAAGGACTGGACCAGACTATACGATGACCTGTTAAGCCAAACCCCTGAGAAGGACACGAAAGTAACCGAGGATTTATTTTTCGGGAATGCAGGCGACTACGAGGAAGAGATAAGTACGCATTATTACCAGTACAAGGGACAGTACATTGTTGTAGCTGCGCGCTCGGGGCTTATGATTATCGACCAGCATCGCGCACACATACGCATATTATATGACAAATACGTCAGTCAGATGAAGGATCAACAGGCACCTGCCCAGGGATGTCTGTTTCCCGAGCTGATAGAACTCACTGCACAAGAGCAGGAACTGATGGAAACCATACTGCCGGATATGCAGCACCTGGGGTTTGACATAGTATCATTGGGAGCAGGAAGCTACTCAATCAACGGCATACCCGCAGATGTAGACATTACATCGGCAAGGAAAATCATACAGGAGATGCTCAACAGCCTGCAAGACGGAGTAGAACAGGATGCTGATGAATACAAAAGCAGGATTGCCCTCGCCATGGCACAACAAACCAGCATAGTCTCCGGACAGGTCCTCAGTGACGTGGAAATGGACAACCTGATGTCGTCGTTACTGCAAAGTTCCAACCCGAATCTAACCCCGAACGGAAAGACAATAATCAAGATTATAACGGACTACGAACTGGCAAAATTGTTTAGCTAACCCCATTTTATTGTACAAAACACAACAAATCAAAGGCTAAATGCTCATTTTTTCAGCATTTTTTACAAAAACTGCAATTCAGTTAAAATATATTTCATATCTTTGCACTGCAAAATGGATAAATAAAAACTTAAAAATTAAATAACCACTCAATTAAAATTCGGTATTATGAAAAAGTATTTTTTGTTGCTGCTCGTTGCCGGTATGACTATCTCTGCAACAGCACAGGAGACAACTACAGAGATCCCGACAAAGAAACACCGCGTTGTAACTAACGGTTTCTGGGATAACTGGTTTATCGATTTCGGTTACGACTACCTCAGTGCTTACTCAAACCAGGAGCACGGTATGGGCGTTAGCGGTAACCCCTTCTCAAACAAGCGCGGTGCACACGGTTTCGACGTAAGCATCGGTAAGTGGGCTACACCTTCCTTCGGTATGCGTGCCAAGTTCCAGGCTGCCTGGGCAAAGCAGGTCAACCTCAATAATGCAGACTTCAATCCTCTTTACAATCAGGTAAGTCTTGCATTGCAGCCAATGATTAACCTGCACAACCTGTTTGCAGGTTACAAACCACGCGTATGGAACATCATCGCCTACGGTACTGCAGGCTGGCTTCACAACTGTGACAACAGCTCAGAATCGTTCCTGCTGGGTGCCGGTATACTGAACCAGTTCAACGTTACAAAGCGTTTCCACATCAATGTTGACATTTATGCCAACGCAGGTGATCCCGATATGGATGGTCGTCTGGTTTCATGGGCAAGCAACGGTTCAACTCCTCTGTTCCAGTCACGTGACTGGTTGATCGGTTGGAGCGTAGGTTGCGGTTTCAACCTCGGCAAGGTAGGATGGGACAATGCTCCTGACGTAGACGCAATCATGGCTATGAACAAGGCTCAGGTTGACGCACTGAACGCATCTCTGGCTGACTCTCAGGCCGAGAATGACCGTCTGCAGAACCTGCTGAAGAACCAGAAGCCTGTTACAAACGTAATAGCTGCTCCTGCAACAACCCGCGCATCTGTATTCTTCAACATCAACAAGAGCAAGATCGCTTCCAGGAAGGATCTCGTAAATGTCAAGGAGATTGCTGAGTATGCAATTGCCAACAACCGTACTGTTGTTGTTACAGGCTATGCTGACTCTAACACTGGTAGCGCCGAGTACAACCAGGCTCTGTCACAGCGTCGTGCCGAGGCTGTTGCCGCTGAGCTCGTTAAGATGGGTGTAAGCAGCGATAAGATCGAAACAGCTGCCAAGGGTGGTGTTAACGATCTGGATCCATTCTCTTACAACCGTCGTGCTACTGTTACCCTGAAGTAATCCATATTACTACAATATCAAGAGGGAAGCGTCCACATGAATGCTTCCCTCTTTTCATAACTGACGAACCGAACATATAATATATAATGAATAGGAACGAGAGGATATTTCTCACTGGCGACCGCCCGACAGGCAGGCTGCACATCGGTCACTATGTTGGAAGCCTGCGCCGTCGCATCGAGCTTCAGAACGAAGGCGAGTACAAGAAGATGTATGTCTTTATTGCCGATGCACAGGCCCTGACAGACAACATAGACAATCCCGAGAAAGTACGCCAGAACGTCGTCGAGGTCGCACTTGACTACCTGTCATGCGGACTGGATCCCGGGAAGGTGACGATTTTCATCCAAAGCCAGATTCCAGAACTGACCGAGCTGTCATTCTATTTCATGGATCTCGTAAGCGTAAGCCGACTGCAGCGTAATCCTACGGTAAAGACCGAGATTCAGATGCGAGGCTTCGCAGGCGAAAGCATACCCGTAGGTTTCTTCACCTACCCTATCAGCCAGGCTGCCGACATTGCACTTTTCAAATCCACCACAGTACCAGTAGGAGAAGACCAGGAGCCAATGTTGGAACAATGTCGGGAAATAGTACGTCGGTTCAACCACATATACGGCGACACACTGGTAGAGCCCAATATAATGCTGCCCGACAACAAGGCATGTATGCGCCTCCCTGGTACAGACGGCAAGGCAAAGATGTCAAAGAGCCTTGGCAACTGTATCTACCTCAGTGATACGGAAAAGGAACTGAAGAAGAAGGTGAACAGCATGTTTACAGACCCGCAGCACCTTACCATAGACTCGCCGGGACATCTGGAAGGCAATACAGTATTTACCTATCTGGACGCATTCTCTGTCGATGACGACTTTGCCAATTTCCTGCCGGAATACAAGAACCTGGACGAACTGAAGGAACACTATTGCCGTGGAGGACTGGGAGACGGCACTTGCAAGAAGCTGTTGTTCAACATCCTGAATGACCGTCTCAAGCCGATACGCGAGCGCCGTCTGGAACTGGAGAAGGACATTCCTGCCGTATACGAAATACTGCGAAAAGGTTGCGAGGATGCACGCAATACCGCAGCAGAGACTATGGACCAGGTTAGGAAGGCAATGAAAATAAACTATTTCGATGATGCCGAACTAATTGCAGAGCAGGCAAAACGCTTTGCAAGCCAAAAATAAATTCCGAAACACTTGTGCATTTCGTATAATTATCGTACATTTGCACCGCAATTATACGGAAGGCATGGGCAATTAGCGCAGCTGGTTCAGAGCATCTCCCTTACAAGGAGAGGGTCGGGGGTTCGAATCCCTCATTGCCCACAAAAGTGGTGGTAGGAAACCGACAGCGTCTCTTCGGAGCATGTCGGTTTCTTTTATTAAATTAAACAATCTGGAGTATGGAACTTAATCTCCTCACAGCCATCAGTCCGATAGACGGACGTTACCGTGGCAAGACACAGCCTTTGGCAGACTATTTTTCCGAGTATGCCCTTATCAAGTATCGCGTCAGGGTTGAAATAGAGTATTTCATCGCCCTGTGCGAACTCCCCCTCCCTCAACTGCAGGACTTCCCCATTGCAGCAGACAACCTGCGCAACATATACAGGAACTTTACCGAGCAGGACGCACAGCGCATAAAGGACATCGAGAAGGTTACCAATCACGATGTCAAGGCTGTCGAGTACTTTATCAAGGAAGAATTTGACAAGATAGGCGGTCTTGAAGCCTACAAGGAATTCATACACTTCGGACTTACCAGCCAGGACATTAACAACACCAGTGTCCCCCTGTCCATAAAAGAAGCCTTGCAGGAAGTATACTACCCGCAGATCGAGGAACTGATCGCACAACTGAAGGAGTATGCCCTGGAGTGGAAAGATATCCCTATGCTTGCAAAGACACACGGCCAGCCTGCAAGCCCCACACGCATGGGCAAGGAGGTAATGGTCTTCGTATATCGCCTGGAGCGTCAGCTGGAAGCACTTAAGTCCCAGCCGCTGACCGCCAAGTTCGGAGGTGCCACAGGCAATTTCAATGCCCACAACATTGCATATCCGCAATATGACTGGAAAGAGTTCGGCAACAAGTTCGTATCCGCCAAGTTAGGTCTTGAGCGTGAACAGTACACCACACAGATCAGCAACTACGACTGTCTGGGCGGAGTATTTGATGCAATGAAGCGCATCAACACCATCATCATCGATCTTGACCGCGATTTCTGGCAGTACGTCAGCATGGAGTATTTCCGCCAGAAGGTAAAAGCCGGCGAAGTAGGTTCCTCGGCCATGCCACACAAGGTCAACCCCATTGATTTCGAGAACTCGGAAGGCAACCTGGGCATTGCAAACGCCATTCTCCAGCACCTGAGCCAGAAACTGCCCATCAGCCGCCTGCAGCGCGACCTGACAGACTCTACCGTCCTGCGAAACGTAGGCGTACCTGTAGGTCACATGATCATAAGCATACAAAGCACCCTGAAGGGACTGCGCAAGCTTGTCCTCAACCAGGAAGCCATCAACCGTGACCTGGACGGATGCTGGGCAGTATGCGCAGAAGCAATACAGACCATTCTGCGTCGCGAAGCATATCCGCATCCATACGAGGCGCTGAAAGCCCTTACACGTACAGGTGCAGGCATCAACGAGGCAACAATCAGGAACTTTATCGAGGAACTTAACGTCAGCGAAGCCGTGAAGGCCGAGCTGCGGCAGATCACACCTCACACATATACAGGTATTTGATTAAGAAACAACAGGAAAACACAATTCAACTAACTACTTGCTATGAGTACAGAAAACGAAAGCTGGCGCAAGGCATTTGCCAGCGAGGGAAACGGTGGCGGTGAGCGCCCCCGTCATCCAAGACAATCACGCCCTGAGAGACACGAGAATCCCCGGCAGGGAAAACGCTATGACCGTCAGGGACAAGGTCATGACCGTCAGGGACAAAGCTACAGTCGTCAGGGACAAAGCGGCACATACAAACGCCGTCCCCGTACGGCCGACTACAATCCTCATGCAAAATACAGCATGAAGAAGCAAATAGAGTACAAGGAGAAGCACTTTGATCCAAACGAGCCCATCCGCCTCAACCGCTTCCTTGCAAACGCAGGTGTATGCAGCCGCCGTGAGGCAGACACCTATATTCAGGCAGGAGTCGTCAAGGTAAACGGCGTCGTAGTTACTGAACTGGGCACAAAAGTACTGCGCAGCGACGAGGTAATGTTCCACGACCAGGTACTCAGCATCGAGAAGAAGGTCTATGTGCTGCTCAACAAGCCCAAGAACTACGTTACCACAAGCGACGACCCGCAGAACCGCAAAACCGTCATGGACCTTGTCAGGAACTGCTGTCGCGAACGCATCTATCCCGTAGGTCGTCTGGACAGGACCACCACAGGCGTACTGCTGCTTACCAACGACGGGGACATAGCCAGCAAGCTTACACACCCGCAGTATCTGAAAAAGAAGATATACCACGTATTCCTGGACAAGAACGTCACTGCAGCCGACCTTCGCCAGATTGCCGACGGCATAATGCTCGAGGACGGAGAGATCCATGCAGATGCCATTGACTACGCATCACCTACAGACAAGAAACAGGTAGGCATCGAGATCCACAGCGGCCGCAACCGTATCGTCCGCCGCATCTTTGAGCACCTCGGCTACCACGTAGTCAAGCTGGACCGCGTATACTTTGCAGGACTCACGAAGAAGAACCTGAGACGTGGAGACTGGCGTTTCCTCACTGAACAGGAAGTACAGATGCTACATATGGGAGCGTTTGAATAATTCATAATTGTCAATTCATAATTCATAATTATATGAAAAGAACAAAAGTAATTGATGCGTTGAAGTGTACGAACTTTGGCGAAGACATATGCGTCAAGGGCTGGGTACGCTCGAAGCGCGGCTCAAAGGGAATCTTCTTCATTGCCCTGAACGACGGCTCCACAATCAAGAACATACAGATTGTAGGCGAAGACCCCAACTTTGACGAAGAGACAATCAAGCGCATAACCACAGGCGCATGTATTGCAGTAACAGGAACATTGGTCGAAAGCCCTGCTGCCGGACAGGCCAGCGAGATACAGGCAAGGACCATCGAGATACTCGGTGACTGCGACAATACATATCCCCTGCAGAAGAAAGGCGCCAGCTGGGAATACCTGCGTACCGTAGCCCACCTGCGCCCCCGCACCAACACCTTCGGTGCCATCCTGCGCATCCGCCACAATATGGCAATGGCCATACATACATATTTCCACGAGCACGGATATTTCTATTTCCATACACCCCTTATCACAGCAAGCGACTGCGAGGGTGCAGGAAACATGTTCCAGGTAACCACCAAGAACCTGTACGACCTGAAGAAGGACGAGCAGGGCAAGATCATCTACGACGATGATTTCTTCGGCGAGCAGACCTCACTGACGGTATCCGGCCAGCTGGAGGGTGAGCTGGGTGCCACCGCCCTGGGTGCCATCTACACCTTCGGTCCCACATTCCGTGCCGAGAACAGCAATACCCCCCGCCACCTTGCCGAGTTCTGGATGATAGAGCCCGAGGTTGCCTTCCTGGACCAGGAAGAGCTTATGGACCTTGAGGAAGACTTCATCAAATACTGCGTGAAGTGGGCATTGGACAACTGCAAGGACGACCTTGAGTTCCTCAACAAGATGATAGACAAGACCCTCATCGAGCGTCTTGAAGGCGTACTGAAGGACAGCTTCATCCGTCTGCCATACACCGAGGGCATCAACATCCTGCAGGAAGCCGTCAGGAACGGCAGGAAATTCGAGTTCCCATGCAACTGGGGCGACGACCTGGCCAGCGAGCACGAACGCTACCTCGTCGAGGAATATTTCAAGAAGCCCGTCATCATGACCGACTACCCACGTGCCTTCAAGTCATTCTACATGAAGCAGAATGCCGCAACTGCCGATGGCGGCAGCACCGGTTACAAGGGCGCAGTAGCTCCCGGCCCCACTATGCAGGGCACCGACGTACTGTTCCCCTCCATCGGTGAGATTATCGGCGGTTCCGTACGTGAGGAAAGCTATGACAAGCTGATGGCCGAGGTAAAGCGCCGTGACATGGACATGACACACCTGTGGTGGTATCTGGATACCCGCAAGTACGGAAGCTGCCCACATGCAGGTTTCGGACTCGGCTTCGAGCGCCTGATACTGTTCGTCACAGGTATGCAGAACATCCGCGACGTGATACCATTCCCCCGTACTCCCAAAAACGCGGAATTCTAAGCGGAAGACCTATCTCATCTTCCAGCTTCCGTTGCGGTATACCATCTGCATCAGTACCTGCTCCGTCAACTTATCACCATAGGTGACATTCATCAACACCGTAGCAGTACTGTCAACAATAGTATCACGCGTTGCAACAGCATCACTGATACCGCCGTGCAGCGCATATTGCATCCCCAGGAACTGCGCCATCACAGCAGACATCTGCTCGTGCATGGCGCTGTCCTGTATATAAACATCATCCGTGTTTCCAACCAGGGCAACGACATCACTGTCCCTCATGTGCTGAAGGAACAGCTCGGCAGAAGCCTTTGCCCCCTCGTTCGAGAAATCATGTAGCGGAGACGCCTTCTCCTTGCACGAGGACACAAGCATCAGCACTATGGCCACCGGGAACAGCAAACCTGTATGTTTCATCTGTAGATCTTACTTTTGACGGATAAAAATATTAATCGGGCAACCCGTAAAGTTCCACCTCTCGCGGATCTTATTCTCCAGGAAACGGCGATAAGGCTCCTTGACATATTGCGGAAGGTTGGCATAGAACACAAAGGTCGGCACATGCACATCAGGAATCTGACTGCAATACTTTATCTTGATATACTTACCCTTGATTGAGGGTGGCGGATAAGCCTCGATCAGAGGCAGCATCTCCTCGTTCAGGCGCCCTGTAGGCACACGGCGGGTACGACAGCCGTAGACATCCTTCGCAGTCTCCAGAACCTTGAATATACGCTGTTTGGTTATTGCCGAGCTGAATATTATGGGAAAGTCCGTAAACGGAGCCATACGCTCACGTATAGCACCCTCGAAGGTCTTCTGTACTATAGTAGACTTATCCTCGACCAGATCCCACTTGTTCACCACAACCACCAGCGATTTCCCGTTACGCTGTATCAGCTGGAATATATTCATATCCTGGGCCTCGATACCGCGCGTAGCATCAATCATCAGTATGCACACATCACTGTTCTCGATGGCACGGATGCTGCGCATAACGCTGTAGAACTCCAGGTCCTCGTTCACCTTGCTCTTCTTGCGGATACCCGCAGTATCCACCAGATAGAAATCAAAGCCGAACTTGTCATACCTGGTATATATACTGTCACGGGTAGTACCCGCAATATCAGTAACTATATGGCGGTCCTCACCGATGAAAGCATTTATCAGACTGCTCTTGCCGGCATTGGGACGTCCCACCACGGCAAAGCGCGGGATATTCTCGTCAGGAGTCTCCTGCGCATTCTTCGGCAGGGTTGCTATGATGGTATCCAGCAGGTCACCCGTTCCGCTGCCCGTAGCAGCACTTATACATACAGGATCCCCCAGACCCAGGCCATAGAACTCGGCAGCAAGCCATGTCTCGTTGTTGTCCACCTTGTTACATACCAGCAGCACGGGCTTCTTTGTACGGCGCAGGATACCCGCCACAGCCTCGTCCAGATCCGTCGTTCCGTTCTGACCGTCCACCAGGAACAGGATAACGTCAGCCTCGTCTACGGCCAGCTGAACCTGCTTGCGTATCTCCTCCTCGAACACATCGTCGCTGTTTACGACCCAGCCACCGGTATCAACTACCGAGAACTCGCTGCCACACCATTCGCACTTGCCATACTGGCGATCACGCGTAGTACCTGCCTCGTCACTGACAATAGCATGCCTTGTCTGCGTCAACCTGTTAAACAGAGTACTCTTGCCCACATTGGGACGCCCTGTAATTGCAACTATATTTGACATAAGTCTCCTCCTCGCTATCTACAATTTCACAACTGTTATTTCAGGTCATAGCCATATTCCCTCATAGCCTTCTGGCTCTGCCTCCAATCCTTGTCCACCTTGACATAGGTCTCCAGGAAAATACTCTTCGCAAAGAAGCGCTCCAGCGACTTGCGGGCCTCGGTAGACACCTTCTTGAGCGCCACGCCCTGATGACCTATGATTATGCCCTTCTGGCTTTCACGCTCGACATATATTACCGCATTTATATGTATAGACTTGTCCGTCTCCTTGAATTGCTCTACCACTACCTCCACGCTGTACGGAATCTCCTTGTCATAATACAGCAGGATCTTCTCGCGTATAATCTCCGAGACAAAGAAGCGGGCAGGCTTGTCCGTCCACTGATCCTTGTCGAAATACGCCGGACTCTCGGGCAACAGTTCCTGAATGCGCCTCAGCAACATGTCAGTCCCGAACCTGTTCTTCGCCGAGATGGGCAATATCTCGGCATCAGGCAGCATCGCATGCCATTTTTCGACAATGTCACCCAATGCCTTCTGGTCGCTCACGTCAATCTTGTTGATGAGCAGGATTACCGGAATGGTCATCTTCTGCACCTTCTCCAGGAAGTCCATGTTCTTCTCAGGGTTCTCCACGACATCCGTGACGTATAGCAGGATGTCGGCATCCTGCAGGGCCGATTCAGAGAAAGCCAGCATAGACTCCTGAAGCTTGTAGTTGGGCTTCAGCACTCCGGGAGTATCACTGAACACAATCTGCATCTCAGGAGTATTCACGATGCCCATTATGCGGTGACGCGTCGTCTGAGCCTTGAACGTGGCGATACTGATACGCTCACCAACCAGAAGGTTCATAAGCGTACTCTTACCCACATTAGGGTTACCCACTATATTTACAAAACCAGCCTTATGCATGACGCTTTGCATACCACTCCTCGCGTGATATCTCACCTTCCTTGTAAAACTCCGCCGGCTCCTTAGCAGCCTCGGCTGCACCGTCGTAGCCCCATATCATATAGCTTGCACCCCACGTAAACCCTGCACCGAATGCCGTGAACACCAACTTGTCACCCTTCTTCAGCCTGGGTTCGTATTCCCACAGACACAGGGGCAATGTACCTCCGCTGGTATTCGCCATGTGGTCGATATTAATCATTACATGATCCTCGTCTACACCTATGCGGCTGGCAACCGAGCGCTCGATATTGATATTAGCCTGATGGGGGACCACCCAGTCGATATTGTCCTTAGTCAGGCCATTACGCTCGCACACTGTCTTCACGGCACTGGTCATGTCAAGCACAGCATGCTTGTACACGGCACGGCCCTCCTGATACACGGTATGCTCCAGATTGTCCACACTCTCGTGGCTCGGCATATTGGCACTGCCGCCAGCCTTCATGCACAAGTTCTGCAATCCCTTGCCGTCCACACGGTAATAGCCGTCTATCAGCCCCACCTCCTCGGTCGTAGCCTCCATAAGCACAGCCGCAGCACCGTCGCCGAATATCGGGCACGAGTTACGGTCCGTGTAGTTCGTCATACTGCTCATGTGGTCACCGCCCATCAGGATGATACGCTTGTAGCGACCACTGCGGATATATGCCGCCGCAAGCTCCATTCCATACAGGAAATTGGCACATGCAGCCTCCATGTCAAAGCCAAAGGCATTCCTGATGCCGCAGGCACCTATGACCAGCGAAGCCGTGCTGGGGAAATGATAGTCAGGGGTCGTCGTCGCAGCTATGACCAGTTCTATCGAATTACGGTCCACCCCCGTCTTGCGGATAAGCTGCTCCACCGCACGTATCATCATGTAGCTTGTCCCCCTACCCTGCTCGGGTTTCAGTATGTGGCGTGTCTTTACGCCAATACGTTCCATGATCCAGGCATCACTCGTATCCACTATACGCGACATTTCGTCGTTGTCCAGGATATAGTCGGGCACATAGCCGCCCACGCCCGTAATCACTGCGTTAATCTGCTCCATATACATATATGCGCATACGCGCACGCTATACAACAATGCAGCCACAAGGGAAAACCCTTGCGACTGTATTATACCTTGTTTCTTTCAGTCTTGAATTCAGGCCCCAATGGACCACGAACTACAATCAAGCCTCCTTCTCAATGGCAAGCTTACCACGATAGTAGCCGCATGCAGGGCAAACGGTGTGATAAACATGGAACTCACCACAGTTAGGACATACTGCCAATGCTGGAGCAACTGCCTTGTCATGAGTTCTGCGCTTGAGAGTACGAGTCTTGGACTGTCTTCTTTTTGGATGTGCCATAATTCTATAAAACTATTTAACTTTTAACTTTTTAACTTTTAACCTTTAACTTTTGTAGTGCAGCCCAACGCGGATCTGTCACCTCGTCCCTGTCCCCGCCTCCCAGATGCTTCATCACACTCTGGTCACAGGCACCGTCGGGATGCACATGACGGATGGGTATTGACAGCGCTGCAGCTTCGTACAAATACCATGCAAGGTCCAGCTCACCCGAATTAGCGGCAACCGTTATCACCTCGCCATCATCATACGTTTCGTCCCCCAGTTTCACGCGCAAACTCTCGTTTGCCCGTATCTCCTGGTCCATCAAGCCCAGACAGCGGTCGCACTCGACCTTGACCGTTCCTGCCAGTGTCATCTCTATGTCCCAACAATCATTCTGGCGACCGACTATGCACACATCGGCATCAACTTTGCCCTGCTTGATTTCCGCACCACCGACAGCGGAGAAGAAGGCATCCTCCAGCACCCACGAACGATGCGACACAGCACCCTCCGTCATGCTCTTGAGGTCAACCTTATAGCTGTCCATAGTATCCATCGGCGTGCAAAGATACGCTTTTTTCCAATAACAACAAGGTCTTTCAGGCATATTTTTTCACACAGTCACATTATTTTTAAATAATCGCACATAAAGTGTAAAAAAATGTTGCAGAAACAAAATTACTTATTATATTTGCACTCAGGTAAGTTACTCTTATTGTTTAACCAAACAGTTGCGCACGACACGTATAAGTGTATGGAGACATGAAAAAGGTATTGTTTTTAATCTGTGCTGCCATTTTCTCAGTATCAGCAAGTGCCCAGAGTTTCTGGAAGACAGACGATTGCGAGAACTTCAACCTGTTGCAGGCTGGCTACATGAGTGACACTTTCAATGGTAATGGCTTCTTCGTAGGCTACAAACATGGCTGGAACATTACCGGTGAGAAATTGCCACTCTACATCGAGCCAGGTGTTGAATTCCACTATACAAGATTTGGCACCGGTTATAACAGCATTGGTCTGAGTGCACCGATTGATTTCTCTTACAAATTCAAGGCTGGTGATTTCAGCATTTCTCCTATCACTGGTCCTACTCTTGGTTGGGAGCACGGTTGGTCGCCAAGCTGCGATGCCTTCGTATTTGGCTGGGATTTTGGTGGCCGCATTGCATACAAGAAGGTTACTCTTGAATACCGCTATAACAAAGTTATCAATACTCCATCTGACGGTACTTGGAACTTCCACACACTCGGTGTCGGCTTCCTGTTCTAAAGTATTATCCTAAGAACGTAAACAAATAAAATTTCCCCGCTTGCTTTGGCAGGCGGGGATTATTTGTCCTGGTATTCTTGCACTATACCACAATTTTTCGTACATTTGCATAAAGCTTAATTCCAATTCAGTTCCAATTTAACTCCAATTCAATTCCAATTCAATTCCAATTATAATAATTAGAACTAAACAGGAATTAAACAGGTAGAAAACAAGACATAAATATATCTAGAATTATGGCAGAAATAACCAAAGACATGTATGGCGCTGTTGGAAAGTTCGGTAACAAAGTGTTCTACCGACGCGGGGACAAGACCTTCGTAAAGAGTATTGCCAAGCCCAAGAACCCCAAGACAGGGGCACAGTCACTGCAACGTGTACTTCTCAAGACTGTAAACAAGACGTACAGCATGATGAAAGGAATCTGCAACCATTCCTTCGAGGAATACACCAACAGTTTCGAGAGCATGAACAAGTTCAAGAGAGTAAATCTCAAATACCTGCGCGAGCGGGCGGCAACATTGTTGGAATCAGGCCAAGGCCTGGACGCTTTCTATCAGTTCACACCACTTGAGAGCGAGAAGTGGACTCCTTTCGAAGCCATAATATCCGAGGGGCATCTGCCTGTGGTCCATGTGGGCATTGATTCCACGGGCGGACACAAGGCGTATGTGAGCAGCCCGGGGCGTACCTATGCCGACTTTGTCGCAAGATGGGGTCTGCAGCGCGGGGACATGGTGACGTTCGTAACGGTCCAGAAACACAACGAAAAGTACGAAACAGAGATTGCCCGTCTTGTGCTCGATCCCTGCTATGCTGACGGGTCAGGTGCTCCCATGAGCACGGAGATTGTGGACAGCGAGGGTGGTTTTCCATGTCCCAACACTGGGGATCAGTTGAACTTTGCAAACATGCAGTTTGATTCCGACCGTTTCCGTTTCGTTCTGGGCCGTGGCGGCGACGTTGTTGCAGCCGGCATCATCATAAGCCGTGAGACCCCGGGCGGCAATTGGTTGCGCAGCAACTGCCAGCTGGTACTGAACGAGGCGGCTTTCGGCTCTGACCTGTGCAGTCTGGCAAAGGCTGTCGAATACAGCTACAAGACACGGAGAATAGATATGGAGTCGGAGTTATATCTGAACAACGCCGACGAAAAATAAAGGAATAGACTTTGCATTTATCGGCTAACATATCATATAATACCTCTATTTTTAATTCTTTCCGAGGAAAATCCTTGTTCGCTTATTAAAAAAAATATAAATTTGTGCTGACAACTTCTGAAGGATACCTAACATAAAACCAATTTAAATAAAATTCTTATGAAAAAGATTTCAATTTTTATCTCATTTTTTTGCCTGTCAGTAATTGCTGCGACGGCTGGGACGAAAACCAATTATCGCAATGCCCTGATTTTTGCGTATTCAAACTGTGTATATGAGGATGACAACATCAAGTTGGAAATCTACAACGAGCAGTTGTGGGCTACAAACAAGACAAAGAAAGCCTTGTTTATTGACCTGGCACAGTGTTTTGCCATTCACAACGGCAGTGCAACACCGTTAACCAGCAATACCGACAAAAAGCAAGGAAACAAAAAGGCTTCACAAACCGGTTTCACAACCAAGGAAGGTCAGTATATTACAATAGCACCTGACTTAGGATCAAAACAGCAGGCAACATTTATCTGTAATATTGCCACAAAGATGTACGGCAACTACTCCACTACCGAGTCTCCTAGCGGAGATTTTACTGATTACGACAAAAAAATGCTGAATGTTCTGGAGGAGCTGCTTGAAGAGACCAAGTCAAAAGACGGGAAAACGTATACCGGTACCGCTACGCGTCACTTCACCGAAGACGAGAGCATTAACAACATCGGCGCTTCCATTGCATACGCTTCGACTCAGACTTCAGAAAACTGGACCACAGTCACCATGACATCATGGGTGAGCGATGTAACTTTTGCTCCATACTATGTAACAATTCCTAAAGACCTGAAAAAAAAGGAAAAAGCGGGGTTTGGTATCAAGGAGACAGCTCCGGCAGTTGTACATATCCATGCCAACTCGCCATTTGAGTTTGATGCCGAAAAGTCTCCGTTGATTGTTATGGACTGGGAAGGCAACTACAAGAAAGGTACATTCAAACTCACATATACGTGGATTCCAAAAGTCCAAAAGATGAATACGTTTGCCGCGATAAGCCTTGCCCTTTTCAGTCCAATAGCTTTTGGAGCATTGGCCGCCACAACCAATATTATAGATAACTACTACAAGAAGGTTGTCAGCTTTGACAATAGCGATTCTGACTGGGGGAGTATGAAATATGTAAAGAACATACTTTTGACTAACCAGAAAGAATAGTCTATTACACAGATCACGATGCGTAAAATCCTAGCATTTCTCATAGTTTTGTCCAGCCTCTCATGCATGGCATGGGAGTTGGACAAACTCACTGCGCAGGCCTTGAACTATATGGAACGGGGCTATATGCAGTATTGTTTCAGCGAACTTAAGAAACAGGCTGCAGCAAACGACATTGCAGCACAATTCTATCTGGCTGTCTGCTATGACAAGGGAATATGCGTACAGGAAAACCAAAACGAGGCGTTCATGATGTACCGTAGGGTTGCCGAGCGCGGATTGCCTGATGCTATGTTGTGTCTGGCTGTGTATTACGAAAACGGTATTGTTGTCGATGCTAATGAAATGCGTGCAAATGAATGGATTAGCCGATTTAACAAAAGGGGAGGCCAAAGAGTTTTGCCTGACATTTGCGAAATCTACAACAAAGGCTTGAAATATCCGCAGAACTTTGCTCTCAACCCTACATTGCCGACAGAAAACAACGTCAATTCATTAGCACAGAACAAGTCAAGGTCCCAAACCAAGGCTCAACCATCCTTATCCAAAGAAACAACACATTACAAGCCTATTGCCGTAAACGTTCCACAGCAAAAATCACAAAGTCAACAACCCATTAAGACTGTGTCTGACGTAGACGTCAATATTCCATTTTCGGGTAAAAGGAATGTCAATACCTTTGCACTGATTATTGCAAACGAAAACTATCAGGATGTTGCCAAGGTTCCAAATGCGCTGAATGACGGAACTATTTTTGCTCAGTACTGCGAGCGGATCCTTGGTATTCCGCAAAAGAATATTCACATAGTCAAGGATGCTACGCTAAACAATATCAAACGTGAGATTAACCGTATCAAGCAAATTAGCGATGTATATAAGGCTAACGCAAACATCCTTGTCTATTATGCCGGACATGGTCTGCCTGACGAAGCCACACATGATGCGTATCTTCTGCCTGTCGACGGATACCCATCGGACTTGTCTACATGTCTGAAACTGGGCGAGCTTTATGTTACTTTGGGCAAAATGCCTGTGTCTAATGTCTTTGTGATACTGGATGCATGTTTTAGCGGTGCGCAACGTGGCGAAGGAATGCTTACATCGGCGCGTGGTGTTGCTATCAAGGCAAAAACCGATGTTCCATCTGGAAAAACGCTGGTTATTTCTGCTGCACAGAACGATGAAACGGCATATCCATATACGGAAAAAGGTCACGGACTCTTCACTTATTTTCTTTTGAAGAAGCTGAAAGATACCAGAGGTAACACCACTTGGGGAGAACTGTCAGACTATATAACCGAGGAAGTGAAAAAAATCTCAATCGTTGAAAACGGAAAGTTACAGACACCGTCAACAGTTGCTTCGCCGTCTTTTACGAACTGGAAAACAACCAAACTGCAATAAAAACGCTGGTATGAAACGAATTCTTGTAGTTCTTGCAATATTATGCACATACATACCTGCTTTTGCACAAAAGACGACAAAGGTAAAACTGGATTATATCTACTATGCCACAGCCAGCGAGTCATTGGCCAGAGCTCAAGAAGCAGCACTGGAAGCAGCGAAAATTGATGCAATTGCTCAGGAATTTGGTACAATAGTATCCTCTGTCAGTACCTCCAGTTCGTTTTATCATCAACGAGACAATGGTTCTACAATCAGTAGTGACAATTTCTACGAATTGGGCAGTGCTGATGTTCGTGGCGAATGGATAGAAACAACTAAAAAGCCCACTTTCGACATCAAACAGATTGAACGCGGGCTGTCCATTCATGTACTGGGCGAAGGTATTATACGAGAGGTGGTTATGGCCCCCATAAATTTCAAGGCATTAATCCTCAGAAATGGCACAGATGATAAATACCAATCCGAAGTCTTTCATACAGGGGACGATATGTTTGTTTCTTTTACCAGCCCGACTAACGGATATCTGTCTATATATCTTATAGACAACAATCATGACGCATTCTGTCTTCTGCCATATCAGGAAGAAACAGACGGAGCATATCAAATTGCAGCTAACAAGCGGTACGTCTTATTTTCCAGAAAGAATGAAAGCAATGCCGAAATCAAGCCAATAGTCGATGAAATGACGATTATTGCAGACCTTGACATTGAATACAACCAGATATACGTCATATTCTCGCCGAATAGATACACCAAGGCCTCGGACACACAGGCCAAGGCCCTGAGCGACGACCTGCAACTGCCGCGCCAACTGTCATTCCATGATTTTCAGAAATGGCTGGAAAAGGGAAAAAAGCACGACACACAAATGTGCGTACAGAAGTCGTTTATAAAGGTAATCCGCAAAAAGTAAAAAAACTCCCCGCCTGACGCAACAAGCGGGGAGTTTTTGTTTAGTGCATAATTCTTGCACTGATCTCTTCTTTAATCACGCGAGATAGGGATATTATTTATCCTGACTGGCTTGTCACTGTCCAAATTCCAAGCGGAGCTGTGAAAATTCAACTTTAATCTGGCAATACTTTCTGCAGACTGAGGCACGCCATCGATACTGACACTTAATCTGATAGGAACTCCTGCCGGAATATTAAAACTACCAGTATCGGCATCATAATCTGTCCTATTTGCTACTTTTACCTTTAAGGCGTCACCTTGATATATGTTTCCCTCATCATCATAGGCCTCAGAACCGAACCATCCACCATTTACATGTACATCCTCAACATCATTCACGCCTATGTTATTCAGGACCAGATCAAGTATAACAGTCTTGCCGCTTGCAGCGCAGCGTTTAACTTTAATCTTAAGGTCGGGATGGTTTGTTACAATCTTTAACGGAGCATCCTGTGCACTGATGTTCTGCAAACCAAAGGCGAACATCACCGCCAAAAAAAATAATACTTTTTCATAAGGCTATAATATTAAAACATTAATCACGGGAAATAGGAATGTTGCGGATGGTTAACCATTTGTCCTTGGCAGCACCTGGGAGGCCCCATTCTTCACAAACAACGACACCCTCGAAGTATGCAATGTTTTCTGCACTGGGAGATACATCGTTTATACAGAAACTGACTTTGACAGGAACTCCTGCAATCATACGGTAATTTTCGACATATTGGGTGTACGACCCACTGTTTGCAACTTTGACCTGAATACCATTTCTTCTTCCTGTGTATTTATTTCCTTCATCATCATAGGCTTCTGTGAAATAATAAGAACCATCTGCCACAGCACTAAAACTAATATCCTTGTCACCTGTGTTAGTAAAGACCATATCTATAATAACAGACTTGCCACTTGCTACACAACGCTTGATTTTCACGTTGAAATCAGGATGATTAGTTACAATCTTGATACCATCCTGTGCACTGATGTTCTGCAAACCAAATACGAACATCGTCACCAAAAACAATAATACTTTTTTCATAAGGGTTATGTTTTAAGTTAATAAATTTATCTAAGTCTTGACAATTGTGCCTGTGCTTTGGCATGGCCTTTTTCCGAGGCTTTGCGCAGCCATATCTTGGCTGTGGCATTATCCGTACCCAGGTACATCATACCTGTCTGGTACATTGCTTCGACATAGTTGTTCTGTGCGGCCTTCAGGAAATAGCGTGTAGCGGTTTCCTTGTTATAGCCATCGTAGTTACTGTTGCTGTAGAGAATTCCCAACTGGTAATATGCCTCGATATTACCCTGTTCTGCAGCATCAGTAAAACAGCTTTTTGCCTTGCCATAGTTCATGGCGCGCATAAATTTCTTTCCTGCAGCTACTACATCTGCCGCCACATCCAGCGACATGGCAGGTGTATTGGGATTCGCTGCCGGAGTTGTAGCCGGAGCTGGCGTGGCTGCAACGGGATTGGGCGTTGGCTTGGGATTGGAAGTAGTCCTGATCTCGTATTTCTTGGCTGCCGTAGAGGCAAATCGCCAACTGCGCCAGTCTCTGTTGTTGGAAGAAGCCATAACGGTAGGTGTCTGGCTCTTGCCGTTATTCTCTACCACAGCCTTGCGTTTCACCTGTTGGGTAACATAGTCGCTGAGTTCGCCAAGGGTGGCATATCCGCCTGACTGCTGTATCTTGTCCAGCATATAATAGGTAAACATGCCGTGCTTCTGACTTTTCAGGGGGTAAGCGGTTTCATCACCGGTAGCGGCCGAGAACACAACGGTATTGTCACCGACAGGATCGTTCTTGACCTTTATGGCGACGCCTCGGGACGAGGTCAGCATCTTTCCGTCGCGCTTGGCTCCGCTGAAGCATGCATCAAGGAACACCATGATCCTGTGCGATTTCATCTCCTTTAACTTGGCATATAGGCTTCTGGTGCTTAGCGCCCCTTCGGTCATCTGACTGAATCCGTCTACCGGCAACAGGTATGCTTCCTTGCCGTTCTCGTCCGGCATACCGTGACCTGAATAATATACAATGCCGCGGGCCTCGCCGTCGTAGGCATTAAGCATGTTGCCTAACCAGTAGATGGCGAAATTCATCTCGCCCAATGTGGCGTCAGGTGCAAAACGTATATGGTCATCGGGGATACCAAGGGTCTTGTGGCAGTACACCTTGAAAACCTCTCCGTCGTTATTGGCAAAGGGTACTTGTTCTTCGTGCTTGTAATGTTCGTTGGCAATGATGACCACGAATGTCTTGTCGTCGGTCACGGCGTTGACGGCTATACGTGTGTCTACCGTTCCCTGTGCAAAAAGAAGACTGCAAACTGCAGAACACAAGAAGACGGTATGGAAAATAATCTGGCGTTTTATTCCTTGCATATTGGATCTCAGCTTTATGTCTGCCTGCGAAATAAAGATTTTGTCAACCGCAAATATACATTTTTTTATTTAAACAGCAAAGAAAAGGGTTGGAGATTTACCAGCCTGTCTGCTGCCATGACAGCATGTCGTACCAGCGCAGGGTGCGGAACTCGTTGTTCCAGCCTGGCTGTTCGTAGGCAGCGGAGGGGATATGCATGCTGATGGCGCCGTAGTTTTCGGCATCTGTCATGTGATTGTGGCGGGTGCCGTATATGTATGACACAAACTGGCTTGCCCATTCCGATGCGCTGGCGGTATAGGGTACGGTGCGTTCCCATTGCCGGACCCATGCTGCATACTGGTCCTGGGTCATGACCTGGTGCATGAGCGAGCGCATATCGTATGGCACTGGCAGGGAGGCTTGTTGTGCCTCGCCGTCGCCATATGGGGGTGCATATACCTGCACATTGCCGACATCGGGCATGTTGTCCTTCATGAAACGGGACTGTATAACCGGCTTGGTGGCATTGCAGAGGCCCGGAACCTGTGATGACCTTACGGCCGAGAGCAGGACTCCGCTTATTGCGGGATAGGCTGCTGCATAGTTCTGTATTATGCCCTGGACGTCTGCGTTGCACAGGTTTTCCATAATCTTGTCGTATGGTGCGCCTTGGCCGGGAATCTCGGCGGGGGAGCCTATGATGTAGTCTGCATAGGGATAGAGTTGTGTCGCGACCTCGACGGTCTGCATATAGCACGCGTCGAACATCAGGAAATTGAGGTGCGGCAGTTGCGAGAGGACGCCCTCCAGCTGCTTGAGCTCTAGCCATGTGCCGATATTTGCCTGTGGGGGATTGGTAAGGTTGCTGCCGTTATCGACGATGATGGATCGCTGCGGGGACCGGGACCATCCTGTACCGTGGCTCCAGATGACCATGGAATATGTCCGGGAGGGGAACTGTTCGACCAGGTCCTGCAACCTGCGTACGACAATGGCGCTGTCGGCACTGTTCTCGTCGTCCTCGTATTCCTTCCATACGCGATACTGTCCGTGGCGCAGCAGGTATACGGAAGGTGCGAACTGGGCATCACGGTAGACGACTACCTGGCAGTCCTGTGGTATTGCGTCCACGGCGTCGTGCATTTCCTGCAGGTCATCGATGGACATCGAGGCGAGCGAGTTTTCTGCCCCCATCCATATTATTACCGTATGCCGGATGTCGGATTCGTCCTCGGGGAGGATGAAATCGTCGGTGCATGCAACACACAGCACGCAGACGGACAGCATCAGGCATAGGGAGAGTATGCAGTAATCGTACTTTGTCATATCGGGGGCAAAGATACAAAATTTTATACAATAAACACAACGGAACAGACGTTATTAACATAAACGACGGCCCATGCAGTGGACAGATAGAATCAAGCAAGTCAAAATCCTGCTTATTACGATGGCTGTGCTCCTGAGCATAGCTTCGCTTGTGGTAAGCCACTACCTGGTGCGCGACCTGAAGAACGAGGAGCGCAACAAGATGGAGACGTGGGCCGATGCAATGCACAGCCTGGAGGCGGCAGACGAGAATGCTGACGTGGGTCTGATACTGCGTGTCCTGAACAGCAACAACACGATACCTGTAGTCGTCTATGACCAGAATGGCGTGGTGCAGATGGAGCGCAACGTGGACGGCGGCTTGCGCAACAGCCAGCATGCCATACGTATAAACCTGAGCAAGGACGAGTGGCTTGACGTGTGCTATGACGACAGCCTGATGCTCAGGCGCCTGGCTATATGGCCGTATGTGCAGCTGTGTGTCGTATTGATTTTCGTAGTTGTAGCCATCTTTGCCCTGCTGTCAAGCAAGAAGGCTGAGCAGAACAAGGTGTGGGTAGGTCTGTCCAAGGAGACCGCACATCAGCTGGGTACGCCCATAAGCAGCCTGATGGCATGGGTGGAGGTGTTGAAGGAGACGTATCCCGGGGACGAGTTGCTGCCGGAGATGGACAAGGACGTAAAACGTCTGCAGCTGATTGCGGAGCGCTTCAGCAAGATAGGTTCGCTGCCGGAGCTGAAGAAGACGGATCTGGCAGAGGTGGTTGCGCATGTGGTGGAATATATCGGCCGTCGCACGAGCAACCGTGTAAGCATACGGACTGACATGGGGGATGAACGTATCGAGGCGCATGTGTCGGCTCCGCTGTTTGAATGGGTTATCGAGAACCTGTGCAAGAATGCCATTGATGCAATGGACGGAAAGGGAAGCATTACCATTACCGTACGCAGGGAGGCTCACTGTGTATCCGTTGAGGTTGCCGATACGGGAAAAGGCATCAATTCGAGCCATTTCAACGATGTCTTTACTCCGGGATTCACTACCAAGAGCCGTGGCTGGGGCCTGGGACTGTCGCTGGCAAAGCGTATAGTCGAGGAGTACCACAAGGGGCATATATACGTGAAAAGCAGCACCCTGGGTTTGGGTACTACTTTCCGGATTGAGCTGAAGCCGTAAGGTGGTGTTTGTGTGCTATCTTCTGTAATAGCTGAGCTTGCACTTGATTTCGATGCGCGGGTAGTACTTGCGTTCTCCGTTGACGACCTTTTGCAGGCGGTCCAGGGTCTTGCGTGTCATCCTTGAGGGCTTTTCCTTTGACTCGGCAACTTTCTTGCGGGCCTCGGCAAGGAAATCATCGAGGCTTATGGGATTGGGATTGAGTGCATAGTATGTGGGCAGGTATATACCGTTGCCGACATTGGTGCAATCCATTATCTGGCTGCCGAAGCGGGACTTGACGGCCATGTGCTTTATGCCCCAGTCGCCCTCGACGATATGCAGCAGGATGGTTTCCTTGCTTTTTTCGTTCTTGTTGCGGAAGGCGAGTACCTTGACGGTTTCACCGTCTTCCTGGATGGTTTCCTGGATACTGACGTCGTATTTCTCGCGGTTCTTGGGATTCAGCAGGCTGCCTTCGCCGTATATAACGTCGTACGGGTTGACCGAGGCTGTGCGCAGCAGCTGTTCCTGTACCTTCCTGGGCATATCGGGAGTGCTCTTCACAACCCGTTTGTTATGAAAAGTTGCCTTTCCATCGGCATATCGGATGTCCGCATACAGCTGGGTGCTGATCTTCTGCTGTTCCAGTGCATAGTTGAGCAGTGCCCCATGACGTGTAAGTCTTGCTGCCATCCTGACCAGAAACATAATCTTGCCGGGCATGACCTGGGGGATGAAATCCATATCCTGGCTGTAGAGGAATGCATTGGCACGTGCCGTGAAACCGTTCATCCTTGCGCGGTTTTCCCTGGCACGGCGTGCAACCTGTCCCATAATGGTATTTACCCTGCCGCTGGTATCGGGCATAATGACGACCTCGTCCAGGATGCGTGTGCGTTCCTCGATGTCCTGTGCCTTGGTGCTGATACTGCCGGCTAAAGCGAGTATAAAAATCAGTATTTTTTTCATAGTTTTTCTTTGTACTCCTTGCTATTCTGCGGCAAAGATACGGAATTAATCAAACTTTGTGTTAATATACCTTACCTATTAGCCATTGTTACATTTTTTTAGTATATTTGCCGCGAATTGTAACATAAATAAAGGATATTATGCTATTCTCCAAGGAAACATACATACAGCGCCGCAAGGTATTGGCCGAGCGTATAGGAAGCGGTATCATCATCCTTCCGGGCAACAATATCTCGCCGTGCAACTATCCGGGTAACGGGTACAAGTTCCGTCAGGACAGTACCTTCCTGTACTATTTCGGCCAGCACCGCGAGGGTCTGGTGGGTGTCATAGACGCAGATGAGCGCAGGGAATGGCTGATTGGTGACGACATAGACATCGAGGATATCGTATGGTATGGCAGTGTGGACAGCGTTGCTGACCTGGCTGCTGAGACGGGTATACGAAATTCTGCTCCGATGGCAAAGTTGAAGGAACTGACCGACAGTGCGATGAAGCAGGGCCGCAAGGTGCATTTCCTGCCACAGTACAGGCATGACCTTATGATACAGATGATGGACTTGCTGGATATCCATCCCTCTCAACTGCGTCAGGCTGCCAGCCTTGACCTGATACATGCGATTTGCGACCAGCGTGCCGTGAAGAGCGACGAGGAGATAGCCGAGCTGGAGCGTGCGAGTGAGATAGGCTACAAGATGCATACTACGGCTATGCGTATGGTCAGCCCGGACGTTACAGAACAGGAGATTGCGGGTACTATAAGCGGTATTGCCGAGAGTTATGGCTGCAAGGTTTCCTTCCAGAGCATCGTGAGCATGCACGGGGAGATCATGCATGGATACCCCGGGCCTAACAAGCTGGAGGCCGGACGGCTGCTGCTGTGCGACTGCGGTGCGGAAACGAACGAGAACTATTGCAGCGACCATACTCGTACAACGCCTGTCACGGGTGTGTTCAGCAACCGACAAAAAGAGATATACAGCATTGTTGAGGAATGTCATGACTACGCCCTGACACTGGCTGCGCCGGATGTACGCTGGTGGGATGTCCATTTCGGAGTCTGCCGTCTGATGACTGAGCGACTGAAGGAATTGGGGCTTATGAAGGGTGATACGGATGCTGCCGTTGCTGCAGGTGCACATGCGATGTTCATGCCTCATGGATTAGGTCACATGATGGGTATGGACGTACATGACATGGAGGGCTTCGGGCAGAGTATAATAGGTTTTGACGAGGAGACTCAGCCTAACCTGGAACAGTTCGGCACCAACTGCCTGCGTTTCGGTCGTCGCCTGCAGAAGGGCTTCGTGATGACTGACGAACCTGGAATATATTTCATCCCCGCACTGATTGACGAATGGCGTGCTAAGGGGCATTGCAGGGAGTTCCTGAACTTTGACATGCTGGAGACATACAAGGACTTTGGCGGAATACGCCTGGAGGATGACATCCTGATTACGGAGAACGGTTGCCGTTTCCTGGGCAAGGACCTGATTCCGTACCACATTGCGGACGTGGAGGCATTCAAGAGAACAACTGAATAACAACTAAATAACTAAACAAAATGAAAAAACTGATGATGATGGCAGTTGCTGCTGTTTGCGCACTGCCCACAATTGCAGAGTCTGGCGATTCGCTCGTATTCGAGACTGTAATCGCTAATCCTGTAACAAGTATCAAGAACCAGAACAACTCGGGTACTTGCTGGTGCTATTCTTCCCTGGCTTTCCTGGAGAGCGAGGCTATGAAGAAGAATCCGAAGATCAAGGATCTGGATTTGTGCGAGAGCTTTGTGGTTAACAAGACGTATATTGACCGTGCCGACCGCAATGTGCGTACTCACGGTGATGCAAGCTTCAGCCAGGGCGGCAGCTTCTACGATGTCATCTACTGTATGGCCAACTATGGTCTGATTCCCGAGGGAAACATGCCTTATCCAAACACTCTGTACGGGGACAGCCTGTTTAACTTTACAAGCTTCTTCCCTCCCATGGAGGCTTATATCAAGGCTATTGCCAAGAGTGACGCAAAGAAGATCAACCCAATGTGGAAGAAGGATGTACAGGGTATGATTGACAACTATTTCGGCAAGTGCCCTGAGACTTTCAAGTACGAGGGTAAGACTTATACTCCGCAGACTTTTGTCAAGGATTACCTGAAACTGGATCCTAACGACTATGTTTCACTGACAAGCTATACACATCATCCTTTCTACAGCTCGTTCATCCTGGAGATTCAGGACAACTGGCGCTGGGGCAGCAGCTACAACCTGCCTCTGGACGAGTTGATGCGTGTAATGGACGAGGCTGTGAAGAACGGCTGGACATTTGCATGGGGTGCAGACGTCAGCGAGGAGGGATTCAGCCGCCGTACTGGCAAGAACCGCTGCGTGGCAACTGTTCCTGACACAAAGAGCAATGCCGGTGTAGGCAGCGACCAGAGCAAATGGACGGGCGAAAAGGCCGGCGCAAAGATTTCGGTTGCCGATGGTGCCGGTGAGAAGACTATCACTCAGGAGATGCGTCAACTGGGTTATGACAACTGGACAACTACGGATGACCACGGAATGCAGATCTACGGTATAGCTAAGGATCAGAATGGCAAGGAATATTTCATGATGAAGAATTCCTGGGGCGAGTATGGTCCTTACAAGGGTTTCTGGTATGTAAGCAAGCCTTACGCAGCTTACAAGACCATGAACATTGTCATCAACAAGAACGCTGTTCCTAAGGATATCCGCAAGAAGCTGGGTATTTGATAAATATTGTTTCCGTTGAATTACCGTTGGCAGTTTAAGGAGCCTACACGTAATCAGCAGGAACAAGCCAAGACCTTGTCACGGGAACTGGGTATAAGCCCCATATTGGGGCAGCTCCTGGTTGACCGTGGCATTACTGACACACAGCAGGCAGGAAAGTTTTTCCGTCCGCAATTGTCTGACCTTCTAGACCCATTCCTGTTTCGCGACATGGAGGTTGCCGTCAGGCGAATTAACGAGGCTTTGGGCAGGAAGGAGAAGATAATGGTGTATGGTGACTATGACGTAGACGGAGTCACTGCCGTAGCACTGGTGTACAAATTTCTGCAGAAATACAGCAATAGCATCGAGTACTACATTCCTGACCGCTACGAAGAGGGTTACGGTGTATCCAAACAGGGCATAGACTACGCCAGTGAGTCGGGCGTAAAGCTGATTATCGTATTGGACTGTGGCATAAAAGCAGTCCAGGAGATATCCTATGCGCGTGAGAAAGGCATCGACTTCATTATCTGCGACCATCATGTACCGGATGCCGTATTGCCGCCTGCTGTGGCGATATTGAATGCGAAACGTACCGACGGCACATATCCGTACGGCGACTTGTGCGGCTGCGGAGTCGGCTTCAAGCTGATCCAGGGCTTTGCAAAGAGTAACGGGATTCCCTTCTCGGACCTTGTTCCGCTTCTGGACTTGTGTGCCGTAAGCATTGCTGCCGACATCGTGCCTATCATGGGAGAGAACCGTATTCTGGCATATCATGGATTGCGACAGCTGAACCAGTCTCCATGTGTAGGGCTTAGGGCTATCATGAACATTGCCGGAATGGAGGGGAGAGAGGTTCATCTGCCTGACATCATATATAAAATAGGGCCACGGCTGAATGCTTCGGGGCGTATAGAGAACGGTCGCGAGTCTGTTGCTCTGCTGGTCGAGACGGATATGGGTGCTGCTGAACGCAAGGCGGCTCAGATTGACCACTACAATGAGCAGCGCAAGGATCTGGACAAGGTAATGACTGAACAGGCCAACCAGATTGTCGAGACATTGGTGCACCGCAATGAGCATAAGGGTATTGTTGTCTATAACGAGGAATGGCACAAGGGTGTCATAGGAATCGTTGCCTCGCGCCTGACGGAGATTTTCTTCCGTCCTGCGGTCGTCCTTACGCGTGACGGCGACTTTGCGACAGGTTCTGCACGTTCGGTTGCGGGCTTTGACATCTATGCCGCAATAGAGAGCTGCCGTGACATACTGGAGAACTTCGGCGGGCATACATACGCTGCCGGTCTTACCATAAAGGCCGACAGGGTGGACGAATTCAAGCGTCGCTTCGAGGAGTACGTGGATACGCACATCCTGCCAGGGCAGACAGATGCTCTGCTGAATGTGGACTCTACGCTGTCGTTCCGGGAGATTGACCGCAAGTTTTTCTCGGACCTGAAACGGTTCCAGCCATTCGGTCCAGAGAACACGAAGCCTCTTTTCTGCACGCGTCAGGTCTATGACTACGGTACCAGCAAGGTTGTCGGGCGCGAACAGGAGCATATCCGTCTGGAGCTTGTTGACAACAGATGCAGCAAGGTTATGAACGGCATCGCTTTCGGGCAAAGCAGCCAGGCACGATATATCAAGACCAAACGCTCCTTTAATATTGTATACTCTATTGAGGAGAATGCCTATAAACGGGGAGAAATCCAACTGCAAATTGAGGACATTGAAGCAACAGAACTCGATTGACCGCTTTCTTCATATTTTACGGCAATACTGGGGCTACAGCAGCTTCAGGGGTATTCAGCGTGATATTATCGAGAGCATCTCATCCGGGCATGATACTCTGGGCCTGATGCCGACAGGCGGCGGCAAGAGCATCACTTTCCAGGTGCCGGCCTTGGCACAACCGGGACTGTGTCTGGTAGTCACTCCGCTTGTCGCACTTATGAAGGACCAGGTTGGTCACCTGCGTCAGCTTGGCATCAAGGCTACAGCAGTACACTCCGGAATGAAACGTACTGACATCATAACTGCCTTGGAAAACTGCATTTATGGTGATTACAAGTTCCTGTACGTCTCGCCGGAACGTCTATCGTCTGATATATTCATACTCAAGATGCGCAACATGCATGTGTCCATGATATGTGTGGACGAGGCACACTGCATATCGCAATGGGGATATGATTTCAGACCGTCATATCTGCAGATTCCGGAAATACGCAAGGAACTGCCCGGGGTTCCTGTCCTGGCACTGACTGCATCTGCGACTCCGTCCGTGGTACAGGATATACAGGACAAGCTCGCATTCAATGAGGGTAATGTCTTCAGGATGTCTTTTGAGCGCAAGAACCTGCACTACTCTATTCTGGACGTTACGACCATACAGCAGGGACTGGAATATCTGCTGGAACACTACTCCGGCTCCACTATTATATATACGGCAAAGCGACAGACTGCCGAGGAAACGGCATCATGGCTCACATCACGCGGATATTCGGCGGCGCATTTCCACGCAGGGATATCCGAATTGCAAAAAGACTACCTGCAACGCGACTGGCAGGAAAACCATACGCGTATCATGGTAGCGACAAATGCGTTTGGAATGGGCATAGACAAGAGTGATGTCCGCCTGGTTGTCCATATAGATCCGCCGGAAAGCATAGAGCAATACTATCAGGAGGCCGGACGTGCCGGACGTGACGGAAAACCTGCGTATGCAGTTCTCCTGCGCGAGGGGAAAGAGAACAAACTGCTGGAACGACGCCTGCAGTACGCATTCCCGCCCAAAGAGGATATACGCAAGCTGTATGACCATATCTGCTACTATCTTGAAATATGCATAGATTGTGGAGCTGGTATAAGCCGTGAATTCAACGTGCACGAATTCTGTAATAACTTTCACCACAGCTATGCACAGATTCACGGTGCAATGGAGATACTGCAGTTGTCTGGATATATCGAGTTTACCGACGAGGAAGACACGACTTCCCGCTTGACCATCCTGGCAACACGCTCCGAACTGTATCACAGTATACACGGCAGCAGTGAAGAGATATTCAACTACATGCTACGGCGATATACCGGAATATTCCAGGAAATGGTATATATTGACGAGGAAGCCATCTCACAGGCAACAGGTATATCTGCACGTGATATATATGAAAGGCTGTGTGCACTGTCAGCGGCGCATATCATAAGATATATCCCACGCAAAAGGGTGCCATACCTGAAACTCACACGCCGACGCGTGGAAGGCAAGGACTTGGTCATACCCCGTAGTGTATATGAGGAACGCAGGGATCGGTATGCCGAACGCATAAACCACATGATAGAGTACATAAACGATAGGACAACATGCCGTACCAAACAGATATTGAACTATTTCGGTGAGAAATACGACAAGAAATGCGGAAATTGCGACGTATGCCAGAGTAGCAGCTATACACCACCATCCGAAGATAAATACCAGACAATCCGCAAGGACATCAGATCACAGCTGTCAAACGGCCCACTGTTCGGCTATCAGATAAACCTTAACGCATACGATCCCGCAGATGCAGAGTATGTGATACGCTGTATGACAAGCGAGGGGGAATTGGTGCAGGAAGGTATAAAACTGAAATTGGCGTAAACGGCGGCTACCTACACAAAACTGATATCCCCGGCATCCTAAAGGACGTCGGGGATATTCTCTTGAAAACGGCGGCTACCTACTCTCCCACGGGTGTGCAGTACCATCGGCGCGGGCGGGCTTAACTTCTCTGTTCGGAATGGGAAGA
>OCTX012252198.1_pt1 | contig 69257 bp, 108 predicted proteins | sample 1539691 | NCBI WGS metagenome assembly OCTX01 (sample SAMN02144231, study PRJEB22623) | gut metagenome | biome: sheep rumen | host: Ovis aries | place: New Zealand
TTATTATATAAATATTAATATATTACCCACCCAAACCCACCCTTTATTTTATCATATGTATTTATTACTTTTTATTATGTAATAATAGTAATATATTTTTTTCGTTTTGTCAAGTATTAATTTATAAAATTATGAGAAAGTAAGTTTAGACATAATATCTGCCGCCTGTTTCTTAGATTCATCTCCCTTACCACGAATATATAATTCAGTAGTATGAGAATTACTATGATTCATAGCTTTCTGAACAAATACAATGTCTTTTGTGGCATCATAAAGCTGAGTCCCATAAGTTGCACGGAGTTTATGTGGAGAAAGTTTTTTACCTTCAATATTAATACCATATTTTTGAATTACTCTGGCAATACCAGATTGACCCATTCTTTTTCTATGGTCAGAAATAATAAATGCTCTTTCATTTGCATCAACAAGAGAATTTCTATAATAATACCAATCTGTAATAGCTTCAGCCATTTCATCGGTAATATAATAAGTTATAACTTTACTTCCTTTATCGGTAATAGTAATTGTTCTATTATTTAAATTAATATCATCAATATCTAATTTAAATAATGCAGAACAACGCATACCTGTTGTAAGAAAAGTTAATACAATTACTAAATCTCTTGTACACCATTCATCATTAGGTACATAGCCAGTAGCAGTAATACCACTTTTAATATTATTAATATATACTTTAATCTCTTCTGAAGTAAGATAATTGTTTTCTCTTTTTTCCTTAGTCTTTTGAGTTTCTATAGATTTAGGACGTTTAATATATTTCATATAATCTTTTTCAGTTCTATCAGAAGCATATAAATATTCAGAGAATCTTTTTAATGCTCCATAAACAGCACACTGATAAGATGGAGTTTTATCTCTTAAACTATATAAATAATCAGAATAATCATCAATAGTTAATTCCTTTATGTTTTCTTTCTTACAGAAATCAATAAAATTAACAACATATCCCATATATGTATATAAGGAATTATAACTGGTTTCACTTAAATATCCTCTGAAACCTTTTAAATAAGGTTTATTAGGATTTTTATTTATAAGTGCTTCAATACGTCTGATTGTTTTAGCTTCATAATCTTGTTTACCTGTCATTTTATATTACCTCTTTCTTTATGCTGTTCTAGCATCTATTAAATACATTTTTGCTTCTATTAAACTTGTTTTTATTTCGGACTCTAATTCAAATAAAGCATCATCATTACTATTAAAACTAAATATTTCATCTTCGTCTTCATCTTCATCATCCCAGTCGTCATCAAAATCATCAACATCAAAATCTATATTTTCTAATGTATCAATAGCTTCTTGTAAATTGTCTATAGCCATTTCCATTTTATATGCTCTTTCACTATATTGTAAACTTTCTGGTAAATTATCATAACAAGATTCTTCTTCCATTAAAATATCTTCTATATCATTTATAATACTGTCAATAAAAAATTCATCAGACGGATTATTATATGCAATATCAATATTTTTTTCTATGTTTTTAATTTGTTTCCTTCTCTGGTTATTCATAATGTTTTTCCTTTCTTAATATAATATAATATTATTTATTTACCTTTACCAATTTTACTGTGTACTTGAGGATTAAAAATATCAGCATTATAACACCAATATTCTCCATTATAGCCCTTTGTATGAAGTAAAAGCCTATAAAGAGGACGATTACTTATTGTATCTCTAATACGAAATTTAGAATCTGTATATAAATTTTTCCCTTCTACTAAAGCTTTTTGTCTTCTCTGATAGTCTATTAATTTATTTTCTAATTTTCTTCTATTTAAAAAATAAATAAACAATATTATTAAACCAATTAAAGCAAATACATCCCTCATATAATATATATCCTTTCTTTTTATTAATGTTATTTTATCATATTAATATTCAATTGTCAATCATTTATATATTTATTTTATTTATATTACCATATTTCTCCACTCATGGTTTTCACGCTCCCTTCTTTCCAACCAAATGTTTCTGTGAAATTAATTTCTCTTTTACAAAAAGGACACCAGATTTTTTTCTGATGTCCTTTTGCTCTAAAACTGCCCACTGTTCTGGGTACATACATTGATTTATTACAATTAGGACAAATACAAGTATGTACTTCAAATTTTTTCCCTCTATGCTTCATTTAATCTCCTTCACACAACTGTGTCCATTTACATAATAATTCCCTTCATCAGAACAATATTCTTCAATAGCTTTTCTATTTTCTGGAGTATCAATCCAACCAAGATAACACCTATCAAAATTATCGGGAAGTTCTTCAATAGGAATAATTTTAATTCCATCTTTCATTGCCTGTTCTACAGCTTCTTCATCTCCATTAAAGATTCCCATTTCATTAATCATTTCAATTTCTAACATTCCTGTACAATCAAAATCGAAAATAGCATATCCACGTTTTGCATCTTCGTTCCAGTAAACGGAATAAATATCAATCATTTCCTGTGTAGGTCTTTTGTTTCCCTGTTCATCAATTACATAATTCTTTTTCATAGTTTTAATTCCTTTCTTTATTATTATATTTTATTATTTTATTCTACTCTCATAAAATGACCACTACATCCTCCATGAAAATACCAATTCGGATGTTCTGTGAAATTAGATTTCCTATGTCTAATAACTTCTACTCCGCACTTTTCACATTTAATAATATATGTTTTATGATGTGTAGTTTCCATTAATGAAGAATCAATTCCCTTTTCTTCAGCAGAAGTTCCTCTTTTAACATTATAACCATAAGCTTTATTGACTCTATCAGCCATAGCTTGCCATTTGGATTTGTGGTCAAAGCATCCATCTACTGTATGAAGGATTTCATGCATTACTGTGTCCTTTGTAGCTTTATCAGAAACATCATCTCTTAAAAGAACGGAAGAAATATTAATATGAAAACCATCTGGTCTTCTACAGGTCTGCCCCCATCTTTTCTTTGCTCTTGTATTAATGGTAACTTCAATAATGTTTCCATACTGAATTCCAAGGTTATCACATTCTCTGAGACACTGTTTAAAAAGTTTCTGTAAATCCTTCATTTTTGTTTTGTTTCCTTTCTTTAGTTTAAATATTCTTCTTCCATTGCTTTTACTTTATCAATAAATGTATCTAAATTAGATACAATCTGCTCTTTCATTTTTTCAATAGTATATTCATCAGCAAGATATACTGTAGAATTACTTTCACAAATAAAAGCAGATTTACCAATATATTTTTCTGTAAGAAAATCACCTGCCCAACTACTACCTCCATTCTCTTCAAAAAGGTAATTATTAATAATATCCATATCCTTTTTACTTCTAATAGGAAAGATTTTATAATATATATCATCTCCTCCCTCTTCATAAATGTCATATAAACAAAAAGTGACACAAGGGAGATTTTCATATGCTCTTTTATACTCATATTTTTCATAAGTTTTACAAGCTAAAGGGGATTCAAATTCCTTTCCATCATTTGCAATGTAAACATTATATTTTGTTTCTTTTGTTCTTGTTTCAGTTCTCATTTTATTCTTCCTTTCTTTATTTTAAATATAATTAATTTTCAAATGCTTTTAACTGGTCTGCAATAGAATTAAGAGTATTTTCAATTCTAGTCTTAACTGCTTCAAAAGTGGGTTCATTTAAATCATAAAAAAGTTCATTGCTGAAATTTATAAAAAGAGGAATATTTTTACCTATATAAGAATTATCAAATCTAAAGTGAGCATTTGAATATGTTTCTCTTATTGATAATACTTTGTTAATTGTTTTAACATCTTCTTCATTTCTGATATGGATTACATCATATCCAATTTCATCAGACGCTCCAATTAAAATATCGTCATAAGTAAAATGTACATGAGGAATACCATAGTAATTTTCTAAAGCTTTCTTTTTGCATTCTTCTTCATAATGCAGACAATCGTTTTCATTATTAAATTCTGTTCCATCATTTGCAATATAAACTGTTCTCATATAATCTATTTCCTTTCTTTATTTATTAACAATTTTTACATTTGCCCTAATATCCATAGGGATTTCTTCATGCGGAATTACAAGTTCACATCCACATTTAGGGCACTTTACAATGTAATCAATTCCTGTATAATCGGGATATTTAAACCATTCTTTAGCATATAAATCGTCTTTATTGATTTCTAAGATTGAACAACAATGATATTCATATGTATTTCTTGAGAAACCATATTTATCTTTTGTAACCATACATGTAACTCTAAGAGTCCATGAATCTGTCCCAAAGCCTTCTTTAATAATCTTCATAATTTATTTACCTTCTTATTTTTATTTTATTTAATATTTTTCTATTATAAAAGGGAATCAGTTCAAAACCAATTCCCTTTTATTTAATTCATATATGTATTATATCAGTCTTCTGTTACTTCGTCAATGATTTCTTCGGTGACTTCTTCAGTAGTCTTATCGACTTCCATTTCGCTGACTTCTGTTTCAGTAACTTCTGTCTCAACCATCTCTTCTGTTTCAGTTACAGGTTCAGCAGGAATGTAATTTTCAAAGAAAGATTTATAACTCGCTTCCAGTTCGTCATCTCTTGTGCAAACACAATTTCTGCTATTAGAAGCTGTCTTACAAGCCATGTTATACTTCTCACTAACAGTAGTGCTTCTGTTAGTTGTAAAGAAGAAACTCTCTACCCAAGCTACCATATCTGCTACAGTTCTGTTTTCCTTATATCCTCTATGAATATAAGGAATCAGAGAAATCAAATGAGTCCTTGTAGTAATTCTCTTAGCTACTTTCTTTGCTTCGGGAGTCTTCTTAGCCATTTCCATATTGTACATATTCTGTACGATGGTAAGAAGATTATTCATTCCCTTAACATCTGCTTCATCCAGTTCCATTCTTTCCATATAAGGACGAATGTCTTTGTTCTCAAGAGACCAAGATTCCTCAAACAGAAGAGCAAATGCCTTAATAACAATATCTTCATTGGTATACTTTGCTCTTGCCTTATCTGTCAGAATAGTTTCAAACAGAGGATGAGAAGCTACCTGTCTTACTGCATCAAGAGCCTTTGCCTTAACTCTGCTTACTTCAATCTTAGTAAGCGCAACACCATTATTAAGAATATAGAACAGGTCTGCTATTTCATCTTCGTTGAGGTCTTCCATTGTGGAAATGTTAAGACTGTAATTCTTAATCATATCCTGTACTTCTTCGGGAAGTTCAGAAAACTTATATCCGTTAATATCAAATTCCTTTCCGTCAGTAAAGACCAGTACAGGAACATCAGTCAGTTCAAAACTATCTTCAAGAAATTCCTTAAAGGCATGACTTCTCTGCTTACCATCAAGGAAATCATATACCTTTTTTCCTGTTTCGGGATTAGTATAAACATTTGCATACAGCGGAGGGCAAGGAAGATTCAGAATTGCTGTGTGGATAAGTCTGGACTTCTTTTCATTATTCCATACCAGTGTTCTCTGAACAGTGTTGTCAAACCTTGCAGTTCCCTTAACCATGGCAGATACCATCTGCTTTACAGACCAAGGAAGAGAACGCTTATCATAACGTTCAAGATTGTCGAAATCAAAGTTCTTTTCTTCCTTAATAATATTAAGTACCTGTTCGTCCGTCAGTTCTGTTGCAGTAGTTTCAGTGTTCATGGTTGTTTCTGTCATAGTATCCATCTCCTTTTCTGTGTTTGTGTTTACTTCTGCGTTTTCAGTTGCTACGTTTACAGTTACTTCGTTCATGTTCATGTTGTTTCCCATTTGTTTAATTCCTTTCTTATTTTAATTTGTTTTTGTTTATGTGCATATTATATCAGTCCATTATTTAGTTGTCAAGTATTTAATTTATTTATTTTTGGGTATCATTTCAAAATTATCATGAAGCAATTTTGAAAGAGTCTCGTAAGTCTTTTTATCCATAATAATTGTATTTTCTTTTTTTTCATTTAACCAAGGCATATCCCATTCATATGCTATTAGATAATCACGAATTTCTGTTTCCGTATATTGGTGATTATCATAAATCATGACCATATTATCATGTGAGCCATGAAAGTCAACTTCTTTCATTATAAGCATATTTTAATCTCCTTTTAAAACACCTTATTAACAATTGATTTTACAATAAGACTTACCTTATCCATGGCTTCAGTTAATTTACTAATATTATTAGTAATTAAATGAATACATTCTTTAGATGTTACACTGTCTCTTTCAAGCTGTTCAATTCTGTCTTCAAGTTCTCTGATTCTATATTTTAATTCTTTAATTTCTTCCATTTTAATCTCCTTTTTAATCAATAATTCCTTTTGTTATGAGTGTAATTAATTGACCAATAAGATTAGCATTATTTTCTATAGCTTCAGTCATTAATCCTATGGTATAATTCATTGTAACTATAGTATTTGTATTTTTTTCATCTTTTGTTTCAAGTTCTTTTACTTTAACTTCTAATTCTCTAATTCTTTCTTCTGTATTCATTTTTAAATCTCCTTTGGTGTGTAATCTTTCAGAATCATTTCATGTAATTTATGCCAATCATCTTTTCGCATAATTACAATTCCATCTTTCTTTTTAATACCACCACAATCTACTGTATATTCCATTAAATAATCATTTGCTTCTTTTTCTGTATATTTTGTAGAATCATAAATAGCTACAAAACAATAAAACGAAATAACTTTAATCATTTTTATCTCCCTATTCTTCTTCTTCATTTTCAATTATTTCATCAACAATTACTTCATCGTAATGAGTATGTGCTACAAAACTTGTCATTTCATTTTTAAATTCTTCATATGCTTTGTTTTCTGCTTCTGATTCGTCATTCGCTTCTACCCAATATACATTATACTGACAAAAAGTTACAGCGTAATGTGCCATTTGTTTACCTCCTTTCATTAAATTATAAATAACGATATTTAAGTGTATCAGATGCTAAAGTTGCAAATGATACTTCATAATGATAATAACTACCATCTTTGAAATATATATATGCTTCTTTATTTTTTTCATCAAGATAACTTAATTTTATTTTTTCTCCATCCTCTTTTGCTGTTTTTAAATCATCTTCCCACATTATTTTTAAACATTCTATAGGAGATTTACTTAATATATTACAAATATCTACCATTGTTTCTATTTCATCTGGTTTTAATCCATCATGACCATGATTAGTTAAAATAATAATATCTATGTATTTCATTTAATTTACTCCTTTTCTATTTAATACTCAATATGAACGTCAAATGAATATGGGATAACTATTTTATTTCCATTATTATAAAATACAATATGGAATTCGTCTTCATATATTTTTCTTAACAGAGATTCAAGTTCCTGTTCATAAACAGGTTTATTCTTTTCTCTTCGTTCTTTTTTAATGTCTGAAATCATAGGTAATACATCATTATTTAACTCTCTCGTAGGCATTTCAGAAAAAATTGTTTCAAGTAATTCATAAACATTATCTTTTTTATTCATTTAGCTTATTCTCCTTTCAAGAAATTCTTTATTTAATCTATTTACTTCTTCCCAACTAAGGATTTCTGTAACCTTAATTCTGTCACAAATAATCCAAGGTTCTTCCTGTTTCCAAGAAGTCTTGAAATAATAATATCCCATATAAGGTAATCTGTCAAGTTCAGATTTAATTGGAATAATTTTTCCATTTTTATTAGTTCCGTTTTTCTGTGCTTCTTTATTATAATCAATGTCAGCACAATATTCTACCTTGCACCAGACGCAATTATCTACCTTTGTAATCTGTGGAGCGTAAGGTCTAAGACCTGCAATATGAAATCCTGGCCTAAAATGCAGTTCCATCTTGCCTTTTACTTTTCCATTATCTGTCATGGGAGGATTGTCTTTGGCAAGTACCCATTCTCCTACAGGAATAATGTCTTTAGAAAGTACGTACAGAGGATGAAGGTTTCCGTTTTTATCTTGTCTGAATAATTTATAGCCCGTTCTTGTTTCCATATTTTTAATTCCTTTCTCTTTATAATGTATATATGGGCATAATATCAAAGAGCCAATAATCAACACATTCTTCTAAATGAAGAGGATAATCACTATCATAATTATCTGTTACTCCCCAACCATTATAGTATTCATTATCTTCTTCAAAACTATATATATCTGATAAAATATCTTCAATAGTGGGCAGTTCAGTTTCATCTACAGTATCTTTTCCTGCATCAAGAATTTCTTTTCTTTTTGCCTTTAACTCGGCAAGATAGTGAAGTACCTTTTCTTCTCCTTCTTCTGTTAAAACAATTTCTGTATCTCTTATTGTAAGCTTTTTCATAATAAACACTTCCTTTCTTATTTATATCCATACACTTCAGCTACATAAGGTCTAAGAGATTTTGTATTTCTCTTGAAGTACTCTTCTCCTTTACCTTTATATAAAATATTGTTCATGATTCTTTCTGCTGTTTCTTTGTCTTTTGCTACCCTATACAGAATATAATTCGTTCCGTCATGATGAGGCATTGTTGCTCTTACATTGTATCTGTCTGTATACCAATGAGGATAATCGGAATCACTAGAGAATAAAATTGTAGAAATATTGTCTCTAAAGATTTTCATTCCTTTATGTCTACCATCCCAAAGGCCAAGGTCTGCATAAGCAATAATAACTCCGTCTACTCTTACGTCAAGGTTAGCCCTTTCATCATCAAGATAATCATTAATAACATAATCAATATCAATATCCCTAATTTCTTCTTCGGGTCTACCATCTTCAATCATATCTTCTTTAATACTGTTTCTGAATTCTTCATCAATGAACCATTCACCGTTCCAAATTGTGTTTACATTTGCCTTTGTCATAATAAATACTTCCTTTCTTTATTTTAATTTATTTTCTGTTTTTTTATATATTACCAACAAATTTCTGCGAATTCTTCTAATACATCTCCGAAAATTCTTTCAACATTTTCATATTCTTTCACTACAGCATTATATACTTTTTTTGAAGTTAAATTTGTTCTGCCATAATCATTATAAATTTCATATCCGTATTCTGAACAAAATTCCTCAAACGAGCCTACGTCATATTTAGTAAGACAAGACAGAACATCATATTCACTCGGTTTAATGTTTCTGTTAGTGTGAAATACACTATCATAAAATTTATAAGTATACTGTTTTCCTTTTCTTCTAATAACCACCTTATAAATATTTCTAAAATCCCTGTCATTCCAATGTGCGGGACTTCTATCTTTCTTTACAAAAGTAATCTGTACTGTAGCCCCCACCTTTTTTAAAAAGTTTCTTGTTTTTTCATTGTAATTAATCATTGTTTTATCTCCTTTTATTTATTTAATTGCAATACTGCTTTAATGGATTATCCCTTGTATATGTATTCCACCAATATTCTGAAATATCATTATATTCATCTGTAGGGTCTACAAATTCATATAAATGTATTTCTATATCTTCTGGTATTAACCAATTCTGAAATAAATCATAAATATAAGCTAATATTGTAGGAATAGAATTTTCTGTTTTAAGATGTTTAATCTCTTCCTTTATACCGTCTAAATCAATTGAATATTCAATAGTAGTATTATCGTAAGGATTTGTTTCTTTATAGATTGTTTTCATTCTTTATCTCCTTTTTTATATCTGTTAATACTTGTCATAATTCTGTCTTCTCCTAAAAGGATTTCTCTTAATGTATCCCATCCAGTAGTTCCGATAAAATTCCATGCGGCATCAAGTTTAAATGCTTTAAATGTATCTATAGTATTAAGGACAGAAGCAATTGCGTTAAGGGTATTTACAACTTCTTTATTATCTAATATGTTGTAAAATCCTTCTTCGTTATTTTCGTCATAGTTAATATATTCATCAGCAATTCTTATTGAACATTCATCTACACATTCTCCAATCCAAATATCTTCAGTAGATTCATATCCAAAATAATTAATTAATTTATTTAATGTTTCCTTGTTATAATATTTAGGAAGAGGAACCATAAATAATTCCACTGAAATAGTATTATCATCACTTCCAAATCTAGGCAAATCCCAACATCTGATTATATATTTATATTCAAATGCAGGTAAATCTTCATCCTTTTCATTTGTGAATGTTTCTTTTGATGTAAGAATAAGCTGTCCGTCATCATTAAAATCTTCCTCAAATTTTTCTTTCCAATTAATAATATTCTCTGTTGTCCATCCATCAAAACTTACTTTCATTTTTATCTCCTTTTTTTAATTCTTCTATTAATTCTTCTTTTAATTCTTCCTTAAACATACCCACGATTCCTTCAAGAAGAATTGTGGCTATAAGTATTATTAATCTAATATCACATTTACTTACAACTGTAACTACCAATAAAATATGTAAAACTAAACTCCAAAGTGCGAAAAATGTTTTCATTTATTACTTCCTTTCTAAAAAGGTACTTTCTTAATTGTCTATATATATAAAATATTACTTATATAGGTGTTTAAAAAAGTACCTTTTTCATATTAGAATAATTTATCTTAATTAATGTGCAGGAAAAACTACATGTCCACCTTTCTTGAGTGTCCAACATCCTGTTTCATTGAAGTGACATTCAGAACAGTTTCCATTGCAGAAGACTGCTCCAAAACTAGGGGCTGTTGTCGTTCCATCTGCAAACAGAACATGACTACAAGGCAGATTGTGAGGATTCTGCATTTCCATTTCGGGCCAAGCACTCATAAGAGCCTTTACATTTGTGGGAAATTCATTTCTATCAAGGAAAGAATTGATTCCCTTGTAGTTTTTTGTAAAGAAAAGAATATCACATTTAGGATTTCCTTCTCCAATTGCTTTTATGTAGTAGAAATCTTCTTCAATTAAATCACCTCCTACATTAATTCTAAGTTCTGTGACGAACAAAGCACGAATCTGAAGTTCAATTTCTGCCCAAAATCTTGTTCTATCTGCCTTATGAATAGCAGAATTTTTTGCTCTGTCATTCTGAACATCGGGCTGAAAGCAGACATTCAGAATATCATAGCACTTGTTCCAACAACCACTACAATTAGGACAATCTGCAATGGGAATCAGAGAAACCGTGTAGCAGTTCTGACCTGTCTTATTGTTTCCTTTCTGAAGAACAACATGTGCTTCATCAAGATGCTGAAGCCAGTAATCACGAAGTTCAAGCATCCTCTGTACTCTTCCCTTGATATAGATAGGATTCATGTTCTTAATCTTCTTGGGTGCTTTGTGAGGAATTCCTTCAATGGTAGTTGTGGTTGTGATTGTTGTGGTTGTTGTGATTTTCATCATGATTCATACTTCCTTTCTATATATATATATTTAATTTATCTACATTTATCTACAGTTCCATTTATTGATAATTTCCTGTTTATTATTTCCTCTAAACATACAATTACATTTAGGACAGAAAATTTCATAATAGCCCTTACAGATTGTAACCAGTTGGATTTGTTTAGCGGGTGTATGACAAAAGGGACATTCCATTTTGATTCTTTTATCTGTCATATTTTAACTTGCCTTTCTGCAATATGTCATGATATTAGCAACCTGTAAACATGATGTTGCCTTTTTAATTCTATCATATACATCGGGCATAACTGTTTCATATCCAAAATCTTTTGCAATAGCAGATGCCTCTCTTTTATACTGTTTAAGGTCTTTTTCTTTGGAAACATAAATACCATCTGCCTGTTTTCCTACCAATATCTGTTTCCTTGCGTTTCTTTTCTGTTCTCTCATTTAATTTTCCTCCGCATTTTTTAACGCATTTAAAATATAATCGTAACTTTGAGTCCAGTAACATTTAAAGAAACCTTGATTAGGGTCTCCATAACTTCTTCCCTTACAATCTTCATATGTTCCTTTATAACTTGCAGATACAAGTTTTAATGGATATTTTGAATTATCAATTTGATTATCATAACATCCAATATCAATTCCCTTACAGCGATTATCTTGAAAAGAAGTTTTACCAAATATTAAGAAACCTAATGTAGTTATAGGCTCTCCAAATCCATCATAATCAAGAGTAAGTTTTTTATCTTCCTTATTCCACCATGCGAGTAATCCATAAAGGTCATAAAAAACTTCATCTTTACCAAATCCTCTAAAATAACTTGCTGAATAAAAACTACCATTACCACTATAATATCCACAATCGCAATTCTTTTTATAATCATTATCTCTTGCGAAGATATAGCCATAATCATAATAAATATCCTTTATATATCCACCACCAAATTCTTTAGGAACAAGAATTTTATACTTGTCTCCTGTTGTAAGATTTGACCTTTTAGTTGTGTGTTCTGCTCTTGTCCAAGAAAAACTTCCCATTTTATTATTTCCTTTCTTAATAAAAATATCTAATAATAATTACTTCTTTTGAATTAAATTTCTTATATACGGTATGGTCAAAATCACATGAATATAAAAAATCTTTTAATGTACTAGGAAATTCATATTTTTCTGAAAAACAATTATTTCCTTGTGACCATACATCCATCATATCAAACCATGTACAAAGGTCTAATAAATGTTTCATATCTTCCATTGTTAAATTATCTGTTTTATTTAAGGTCACACAATAATGACCATCATATCTCAATGAAATACTAATATAAAGTTTTATATCGGGATGTTTTTCTATTCTATCCAGTGGCATTATTTATTTCCTCTCTTTCTTCCAGTCTTCATACTGTTTCCATATTTCCTGTCTATAATATACATCAGACAAGAGTATATTTCTGTGTGAATTAAGGAATTCGTTTATTAAAGTGAATTCCCTTTCACCAAGTTTCCTTCTGATTTCTTCGTATTCCTGTAAAATACTCATTCTAATTCCTCCTCACTATTTATTAATCTATTTTACATTGAGTATTTAAAAAAGTTTGTGATAGAAGAAGCATATGATAATTCGTAATGGTAATAACTACCATCTTTGAAATACAGATACGCTTCTTCATTTCCCTCAACGAAGCAAGTTAAATCGGGATTGATTGTTTTACCGTCTTTGAAGTACGCTAAATCTCTTTCCCACATTTTCTTTAAACTCTGAATGGGGGTCATGTCTTTTGCGTCACAATGATAAATTTCTGTTTCCGTGTCAATGTCGTGAGGTGTAATAATAATAAGATTAATCATATTTATCTCCTTTCTTTAATAGTAAGATTGAAAATGCAGAATCCATATTCATCACTAAGTTTGTCTGCAATTTCATCTTCATCTTTAGCTTCAATGATTGCTTCAGTAGGAAGTGTTTCGATTTTTTCTCCATCTGTATCCCACTCAATATTAGTAACATAAAATTCTTTCATATTTTATCTCCTTTCAAAAATAAAAACTTTAATGGCTTCTTTAGCTACCCAAATTAAATAAAGTGCTCCGAGTACAAGGAATAAGAATGGTGCGAATAAGAGAATCAATAAATCCTCCATTTTTATCTCCTTTCTATAAATTAAGGGATACATTTCTGTATCCCTTAATTTAATTTATGCGTGTTTATTGCATAAAATATATTTATGCAACATAGTTACATATTAGAACTGACTGTCAATAAACTGCTGAGTCATATCAATCAGTTCATTTGCGCCAGACATATTCTTGAGAAAACGATTTGCTTTCCAGTTCTGCGTGTTTCTCTGGGGCATAGTGTGGTCTGCAAAGTCTGTAACAGCACACATAAGACGGAAACCACTCTGTTCCATACCGTCAAGGTCGGGAGCGTTCAGATACCTGTATGCAAGTTCTTCTCTCTGCCTCATAGCATTATCAATCATTCTCTGTGTCATTCCGTTCTCAACAGGGAACAGTGTTTCGAAGAAACTCATTACCTTCTTGTCATTGAGGGTCAGAAGTTTCATACGGTCAATTTCCGTATCCAGTCCCTTAATGTAATGGTCAAAGGCCATAAGAGACTGCTGTACTTCATTCAGACGAATTTCAGCAGTTCTAGTATGCTTAATCTTCCAAAAACGAACTGCCTGTTTGATTGCAAGGTTCATGGTATTCTTGCAAGAGATACGTACAGGTGTGATATAGATACCGAAGGGCTTTGTACCATCAAAAGAGTTGATAATGACTACATAATAGTCCATTGCTTCTCCAGAAAGTACATCTCCCTTCCACTTCATGGAGACATATGTTACCTTGCCTCCATCGAACACTCCTGCATTCTCAAATCTGAATCCAAGACTGAACAGGACATTACAAAGTTCCCTTGTCTTTTCATTTGCAAGAGGATTCAGTCTTTCAGTTCCGTTACCAAGATAGGTAACATTGTCATCTCTGACAATAGCGTATACTGGAATCTGAATAAGGTCAGAACCCTGTGCAATAAGGTCGAAACCATTAAGAGATTTGCCGTAGAAGTCACTTCTCTTGATGTAAGTAGGAACCTTTTCGATTCCGTAATTAAGTCCTGCAAGTTCGAATACTGCATCAGTAGACAGGCAATGAGACACATCTTTACCTACACCCTCCCAAAGCATATCTCTAGGAGACAGTGCGTCCCAAGACTGTGTAGGGAACAGTGTGGAATACTGACTGATGGATGTAATCATAGGGATAACGGTTTCTCTTCCCTTGTTGTCCTTGCCGATGATGTGACTATTGTTATCAGCTACGATTGCGGTGTTAACGGTTGCCAGAGTTGTGTTGTTGTTCATCATGATTTTAATTCCTTTCTTTAATAAAAATTTTAATTTATTTTTGTTTACATTATTAGTTTATCAGTTCCATATTCAGTTGTCAATAAATATTTTAATTTATTTATTTTAAAATATTGGGATAATATTCTTCAAGATAAGATGTTATTGCTTCTCCTACATCTTTTAAATTTGTAACAGAAATTTCTTCACCTGTTGTATTATTTCCACTAATATACACACACTTTTTTGTTCCTACTGTGTAAATTTCAAATTCGAATTCGTAATTCTTATCCATTTTTTATCTCCTTTTATATATTGATTTTTACTATTATAAGTTATTTATCTTACAATCATATATAAATCATCTCCTTTCTCTCATTCTCTTCTTGTAGAGTTCAGCAAGACGGGAATATGTGTTTGCCTTGATTTCACTGATAAAATCAATGATTTCGGGCTGAGTAAAATCAGTTCCCTTGTATATATCCCAATAGAGACTATTGATGGTCTCTGTACACTTGTCATCAAGGTCTTTAATTGACATATATCCCTTGTTATAATAGTCGAATAAATGGTCGATTTTTTTCTTTACGTCCTCTCGCCTATCCAGAACAATTTCCATATCCTCTGCTTCATAATAATTGTATTCCATTTTACTTCCTCCTTCTTTTTTAGTAGACAGAAATATAGAGAGTAATTTTACTTCCAAAACCAATTCCCTCAACTTTATCTTCTAAAAGTGCTTCGGGAATTTCGTCATCCCATCCTGTGAAAATAAGAGCATCTTCATGGGATGTTTCTGTATCAATGTCTGTATCGTAAATCATACATTCATATGGCATGTCTAAAAGACTAACAAAATGTCTTATTGTCATTTTTGTTTTATCTCCTTTCTTAAACATCAAGTGCTACACATTCGTAGCAATAAAAAGCATTTTCATTTGCATTGTAGAAAACTACATGACCACAACTGAAAGCCTGTCCAGTGCAGTCATATCCTCTGTCAATGTAAGTCTTGCGAATGAACTCGTTGTAATAATCTTCTGCTCCTTCTTTTGTTTTGACAACAGGGGGAAGTTTGAATTTCAAATTGTATCCGTCTCCCTTGTCATGGAAGATGTTAACTAATTCTGCTGACCATTCGGGATTAGCCACCCAATAACCATCTTCCCAAAGGCAGACGGCACGGAGGAATCTACTTTCTTCTTCCCTCTTAAGGGAATCTCTGATTTTCTCTTTATAGGATTTAATCAGATTCGCATACTTAGGATTGTTTGCCTTTTCAAAAGTGTGAACCATGAAGTATCTGTCTCTTAATAATTCTTTTTCCTTGTAATTCATTTTATTTCTCCTTTCAGAATAGTCTGCTTAAGTTTATCACTTCCGTAGTGGGAAATATAATAATTTAAAATTTTATACTCTAACCTGTCAATTTCTTCCTTGGTCATGATTTATTTTCCTTCATCTTCAATGCGAATCCATCCATAGGAGTCACAATAGTATTTACCTAAATTGAAGTTATCAATTTTCAACTCAACAATATCACTGGTTGACATGCTATGACCTTCATATCCTTCATGATAATGAATATAAAGGTTAAAGATTTCATACAGTCTTTCAAGAATATCTTCGACATAGAAATCTTTTCCCTCAAAGATTTCCGTGTCGTATTCTCCTTCCCAAACCTTTTCATAGTGGTTGTTGAAATTGAAGCCATGTTCTATGGCAAAATCCCAACTCATAAATGAATAAGGGCAAGATGCAATGTTGGCAATCTGGTGGATAGTGTAATTGATTTTCATATTTGTCTCCTTTCTTGACAAATGATTAAATAATGGTTTCTATAATGCCCACAACTTTGTTTCTGTGTTTCTGTTGTGGGCATGAACAAATCGCTATTTAATTTAGTTTAGTTATTTACTGTGCCTTAATTACTTCCGTAGCATTGACCTCTGCAACAGTGTCGGCAACCTTGCGATTAAACCTGTTTGCCTGTTCTGCCGCCTCTCTGAAGTTGATGAGTTCATGATAAGTATCTACCCATCCAGTTGCATCAGAAGTGTGGGTCTGAATTAATTTTGCGGTTTTATTGATTGCCTTTTCGGGCATCTGATACGGCTTGACCATGTTATAGACAGTTTTGACGATGGACATTTTCAATCCTCTTCCCTCTTTGTGCATTTCTGCTGTTGCCAGTACCTTGATAGTGTTGGTAACTTTTGCAGAATTACCGTTTGCCTTTTCATTAAGAAGGAATTCGAATACATTTGTATTTACATATCCTGTCTTACATGCAGGAAACTTCTTTTCGGGGTCATAGGTGATTCCGTTGTTAGCGAGAGTTTTGATAAGGAGTGTTCTCGCTCTCTTGTCTGTGTTTTTGACAAGAGCAAATCCCATTGCCTTGGCAAGCTGACGAAGCTGTTCTTCTGTGATGTTTGCGAAATCAAAGTTAACGGCTACAGCATTGTTATTCATGTTCTTCATTATGTTAAATTCCTTTCTTATTTAAATTTAAAAATTATATTTATTTTATCTACGTCTTATATCATATTTCAGAAAGCGTTTCTCTATATTTAGTTTAGTATTTATCTATGATACATGAATCATGCTGTAGTCATAGATAAATCACCTCCTTTCTTTGCCTTGTAGTAGTCTTTTGCAGATGAGAAGAACATCTTCTCATCTTTTCTGATGATTGCTCTTGCAACGACTTCTCTTGAAGTCTTTTCGGCGGCTCTCATTTCACTGATTGTTGTTGCATAGTTACGTCCTGTGTTGTTGTGTCTCATTTTGACCTCCTTAATCTTCGTAAAATGCTTTTTTACAGTTGTCTTTAAAAGACTTAACAATAAGAGCAATGCAGATTGGCTCCATTGTTTTCAGATATTTTTTTGCTTCTGTTTTAGTACAACCCATGTACCACATTATAGCTGTTATTTTTTCATTCATGATTATCCCTCAATAATATCTGCTTTGATGAGTCGGGTGTCAAAATCTTTAAAACTGTCACAGAGAACAGTGATATGTTTCCATCCCTGTTCATCCGTCTGTGCATCAAGCAGTTCTACCTTGTCGGTAGTTTCATTAATTATATTGCGGAAGTCGTTGTACCGTTCCTTGCGGATAATATAGGTTTCTCTTGTCATGGTTATACCTCCTTTACAAACTCAATGACGTAAAAGGGAATACCACGCTTATATAATTTGTTATAAGCGTCTCCCTTGTTACGTGCGTGAATGGCTTCTCTTGCTGTGCTACCTAAGTAGCGAAAGATGTATGTTCTCATTTTATTTCCTTTCTTTATTTTCTTTATTTAATTCCTACGACTTCATCATCGTAGGGATTGCTGACCGTTCCCTTGTTATCGAAAATCGCATTGACGGTCTCCGCATCCCCAACAGAGCCATAATATGTATAATATTCTCCGTTTGGATGTAGGAGACAGACGCTTTCAGCGTCATATGATATAACTTTACAGGAAATCGTGTCGTGTCTTTCGTCATAACCTGCGATGATAAACAGGACGAAAACGATTGCAACGGCGAGGATTATTTTTACTTTTTTCATTTTTGTTTCCTTTCTTCCCTTATGGGATAAAAAATTAATTTAAATAAAGTATCACGAATATCTATGGTCATTAGACGATGGATATTCGTGACCCCTTATTTTATTTCCCTTATCAAGGTGTAACAATACCCAAACGGATACACAATGCCCTCATTCAAATATCGTTTGTTTCCCTTGTATGGGGGAGGGGTCATTTTAGAAATTGACCTAAAAAAAAGAACCGAAACAAAAAATTTGTTTCGGTTCTCGGTCAATAATCATATGACTATTACTTGAGGCTCTGCTCAATCAGAGCCTCAAGGTCAACGTTGATTCCAACCTGCTTTAACAGGTCAAGGACATACTTTCTGCCCTCTTCACGACCTGCATGGAGACCTGTGGTATAACCACGATTATAGCCGATTTCGCCACCTGTGGTATAGCCTTTTTCGTATCCGTCTTCGTATCCTTCATGATGACCTGCTTTATAGCCGTGATTGTAAGCGTAGTCATCTCCGCTTAAATCATCACGGGTGTCGTCATAGTCGTTATAGTCGTAGCAGTAGTCATTTTCGTCTTCTATGACCTCAAAAAACTTGTTGCCGAAGTCTTCGGGACAGGAATAGCTGAAATGACCGTCTTCAGATACAGACTTCCACAGGTCGTTAAGACCATTCTCGTGGATTGTGTTTTCCCACACGTAATCCACGTAGTCTTCCCCGTTCATGTACAGGTCTGACTTTTTCTGCTCCTTCTCTGCCCATCTTTCCTCGACCTGTTCTTCGGCCTCGTAATCTGAAAGCAGGTTGTGGGTATTGAGCCTGCGCTTTTCCGCTTTACGGTTAAGCGCAAACCTGTCATTTAAGTCCCTGTACTTCCAGTAGGGCTTGCGGTGATGGTGGTACTCATCACGTTCAGCCGCACGGGACTTCCTGTGCTTGGCCTTGCGGGCTTCATCCTGCTGTGTGGCCTGTTCTTCGGCCTCGTATAAGGGAGCGCAAGAGATTTCTTCTTCAGCTTCATGTGTGGCCTCTTCCTCTGCATGGATAGAAGCCAGAATAGCCTCTTCAAAGCGAATCCGTGCGGTGTAGGCTTCGTCCTCCTGCTGAAGCAGGAAATAGTTGTAAACATCGTTGAAGTTGGGAATAGAGATATTCATTTTTTCCTCCTAGTATAAATAAATTAAAAATTAAATTTGGGCATAAAAAAACCGCTATGCCTATAAAAGACATAGCGGTATACGCTTTATTTATGAGCATAGCGGTGTCTTTATGTTCGTGATTTAATAGTAGCTGTACTCGTCCTCTTCACCCTGTTCACGGGTGAAAGACATGTCATCATCATATAAACAATCTCCGCTGTCATCATACTGGTACTGGTCATAGTATTCTTCGCAGTATTCAGCCTTGGCCTTGCTGTAGCTGTTGACGGTGATGGACTGGGGACGTTCTTCAATCATGGGCATAGTCCACACATCTCCATCTACGGATACGTAAGTGCCTGTTGTTCTGCGGTCAGTGTAGTCAACACCCTCCGCATTTACTGAACCATACCACGTGCCGTTTACAAGCCATGATGCAGTAGGGCAGGACTGATAGTCTACGTGGGTGGTATATCTACCCTTATTGTATGCTGTGCCGTTGGTGTCGAAGTCCTCGACACTGATTGAAATATCATGATGACGGACTTCAACAGGCTTGCTGTAGGATGGAATGGAGGGTAAAATACCCTTCTTAACCCGTGCAGTAGGATGTCCCTCTAATGTGTAAAAAGTAGCAAACTCTCCAGTATGTACCCAATAACGGGTATGTGTATTAACTCTGCATATCATGATAAATACCTCCTATAAATTAAACTTTATGCATGTACTTTACGAGTGTTATAACGTTTTGCTCTGGGCTGAATATCGTTAAATATTCTGCCCTCACAATATCTGATAACCTCCATATCAGTATGAGGGTCTTTCATAGGGACACCTCTATAAAGATAATCAGACTGCGCTTTTTTAGCTGTAGGTTTAGCTACATGTTTAAGCTGTGTGGACATAGCCACGCTATGTTCGCCTGTATAGCAATCATCACGGGTTTCACACTTGCCCATGATGAAATTGTTCAACTCTTCTAAGCAACGATTGTCAATAAGTGTGGTCTCAATCCACTTGCCGTCTACATCATCAAATTTGATGTATGCGTCAAATGCCATATACCCGTGGAAGCTATGGGGCGTGGTGTTGGTAATGATGTACCACACTACATGCTGAAATTGATGATACTTATACGTGGTACGCATTTTAGGCATACCATTCTTTAGAATGATTTTTGCCCCTGTTTTATCACGTACAAATTCAATGCCTGTATTGATACGTGCATTGTATTTTAACGTGATTTTCCCGTAGAAACTGCCTACAGGAACATTATGCAGGTGTGCAGGTAAGCCCTCAAACCATATAGGGCTATTTTTGACAATGTTGAATTTTAACATGTGTCACCTCCTCAAATTTCGCAACGAAGCCATTCTACGTATCCATGAACGTCCATAGAACGTGTCGTGGGCATTTTCATATCTATGCCCATTTGCTGGCAGTCTGTCAGTAAACGTAATGCGTCATTTTGAACACTTACTGGCAACTTTTTAATGTCGTTTTGATTTCGTATAGTTGCTATAGTTACATGGAAAGAGTTGCCGATTCTCATATTTAAACCTCCAAAAAACAAAACAAAATAAGGAAAAACGGGAGGGACTGCCCCCCAGGGCGGGGCAGAAAAAAAGCGGGGGGCAGTCGTTTTTTTTACGACTGCCCCCCGCTGATTGACGGGGCGGGGCAGGATTATTTGAGAATGGACTTTCCACGGGAATAAACCTTTTTGCCGTCTTCCCATTTGAAACTGTACTTCAGAATTGCCAGTCCAGTTTGACGGAATACATCCACGGGAGTGATTTTTTTCGCCGTGATGCCGTGACGGCCGTATTTAAGGGCGGCGCCGTGGAAATAGCTGATAACATGGTCATTAAATGCCGTGGCAGACATGACACACTTTACATTGCCATAGATTTCATTGTCGGTATCTGCATGCAGGATATTTGAGAATACGTAGCAGGCATTTTCACGGCATGTCTTTTTTACGGTGTCCGTGGCATCATGGTCAAGTGCATCGGCAACCGCCTGCCAGTTGGCTACGATTTCGTCACCATATCCGCTAAAGTGACGGGGGCGAACAATACAGAATGCAAGGAATGCGGCGAAATCATCGATTTCGGCAGGTTTTTTGAATGTGGCCGTGGACTTTGCAAGCTCTTCTTCTGCTTCTGCCAACATGTCAATGTCTTGCTGTATTTTCTCAGTGATTTCGTCATGGTCTGCCAGTGTTGCCGCCTGCATCTGAAAATCGTTGACGATGAATGCCGTGACATATGCCTGCAGGTTGTTCAGAAAAACGGCAGGTTTGCGCACGTTTTTGGGCAGGGCGAAAACCTTTTTCTGCAGGTAGGTTTCATAGGTATCATCGTCAATGTTGACATCATGCAGGGAAGCGGAAGCAGTCAGAATGGTAACAGTCTTTTCAGTGAATGTGGGGCGGAAATAAGATTCAAATGTCATGGTTAAAACCTCCTAAAAAAATGATGATGTGGGGCGGGGCCGATATGGGGCGCCCCCTTTTTGAGTATCTGCCCCCCGTGCTGTACATAGTCACGGGGGCGCTATGACGGGGCCTGCCAGTTATGACGATGCCAGTTTTGACGGGGGCCCCACATAGGGGGCGGGGCCCCCACATAGGGGGGCAGTCCGTCATGACTGACAGGGCGTATTTGTGAATGAAGAAAACGGATGAAAAGCTATAGGTAGGACTGGAAAAATCATCCCACATACGCGCGTGTAAAAATCCCAATTTTTACGCATTTTCCCCACATATGTGGGGGTACTTTTAACTAAAAACCTTGATTTTACGGAATCCAGGGCCTAATGTCGTACATCCACACATCACGACAAAAAATCTACTCTTTTTAACTACATCTTAATTATTTCTCATCTCTATTTTCCCCCTAAAAATTCCAAATAAAATCCCATTATTCCACTCTTCGGCAACTTTTTATTATTTCTTATTCTCAATATTTTATAATTTTAATTACATCGTACCTTAAATCGTATAACAATAACTTTATTTACATTTTTATTAAAATAGATATTGACATTTATATATAATTTATGTATACTTATATGGGTGTAATTTAATTATATGCCATTATATATTATTTATATATCATTATATATTTAACAATATACTTAGTAATATATTTAATGTAATATATTTAATAATTTTAATTAAAGGAGATAAAAATATGGAATCAATTATCAATAATTTAAATTCAAAACAAAATAATAGACCTAAAAAATACAACACTAAGAAAAAATTAATCTTAGTAGCTTGTGAAGAATCTCAACGTGTTTGTACAGCATTTCGCAATAAAGGTCATATAGCTTATTCCTGTGATATAAAACCGTGTTCTGGCAATCATCCAGAATGGCATATAAATAAAAATGTACTAGAAGTACTTAATGGTAATTGCTTTTTTAGAACACAAGATGGTAAACGTCATGCGATTAAAAGAGAATGGGATATAATAATAGCTTTTCCACCATGTACTCATTTAGCTGTATCTGGAAGAAAATATTTTGAAGAAAAAAGAGAATCTGGAGTTCAAAGAGAAGCTTTAATATTCTTTGGTAAAATATTAAAAGCAAAATGTAAAAAGATATGTATAGAGAATCCTATAGGAATAGCTACAGGTGGAGAATATATGCAAAAGTATTATCCAGATTTAATTAAAAAATATAAATTTAGAAAATATTCTCAAATAATTCAACCTTGGATGTTTGGAGAACCTTATCAAAAATCAACTTGTTTATGGTTAAAAAATCTTCCACTTTTAAAACCAACTAATATATTAGAAAGACCAGAAACAGGTTGGCTTAATCAAGAAATAAATTCAAATAATGAATACGTAGGATTTAAGGATATAGATGAAAATGGTAAATATTATAGATGGAACTCAGAAGAAATAAAGACTATTCGTAGTCGTACTTATAATAATATAGCCCTTGCCATGGCAGACCAATGGGGATAAATATCCCAATTCCCCCTTGACACATTTCTTAAAATATGATATTCTACCCTTAGTATCATCCAAAAACCAAAAATCAAGAATCAAAGACTTAAAAGGAGATTAACTATGGCTAATATTTATGATATTATTGGTAACACAACTGAATTACGTGAAATTAACAATATTTTATATGAAACCCAAAAGCAGAAAATAAGAATCTTAAATGAACTCTGGGAAGATTGTTACAAAGAAAGATGCCCTTTACGCTACATATCCTTTTCAGATTTTGTTAAAGATATAATATTCTGGAATGAAAAAGAATATAAAGACCCAAAAATTATTAGTTTTAAAAATGATTATTATGATGCATCATATCCTATATATATTTCAGATATAATGGATTTATGCAGAAGATATGATTTTAAACAATTTGGGCATAAAGTATCTGAAATGATATGTGAAGCTTGTGCATGTAAAGATTGCCCTTGTCTGGAAGAATATTTCCATACTAACTGTGCAGAATGTAAAAAAGATTTTTATAAAATGTATGCAGGTTATTGTGGGGAATGTGATAATTAAAGAAAGGAATAACAATGAATGACTTAGAAATATTTTTTTGTATTTTTGCATATATTACATTTGGTGTATTAACTGACCTAGTAACTGTAGCCCCATTTATCAAAGAATATAATGAAACAAAAACAAATAAAATTCCATTATCATTAATTATAATAATTTTATTTGTAGTTTTATTTACATATCCATTACTTGTTATAATAGTCCTTGTAAAACTTATAATTAATGGTTTAAAAAAATATTTTAATTTAGACTAAGAAAGGAGAACTTAATGTTACCAATTATATCTTACCTTATCATAGGAGTTTTATATGATATTTTAATTATGATTCCTGCAATGAGACAAATTAATAAAGAAGCTATAAAAGAAGAATCTGAAGAAAATACTTTTTCAACTACAATAACCTTTATATTAATTACACCAATCATTTATCCATTTATAACTGTCTATGCAACATGTATTATAATTAAAAGGTTATTTAAAAAGTTTTCTTATAATTTAAAACAGACTAAATTATATGTTGCTATTTGTGATTATTTTTATATTAGATATTAATTTATGAAAGGAGAATCAATGACAACTTTTATTTTTTTCTATTCAATTATAGGTATATTATTTGATGCCATTATTATGATGCCTATATTAAAAAGAATTCATCAATTTGATATTATTCCTCTGCATTCAATTATTTTAATAGGAATTCTTACTCCAATTATTTATCCACTTATTATAATTGTAAGTACTATTTCAGCAATTTCTTATAAATTAAAAGGAGAAAATGAATAATGGAACACTTTTTATTTACATCTTATATGTGCATAGCAGTTATACTTTTTATAGCAACTATGCAATATTGTGCATTACAGGGAAAATTTGAAACATTAACAAGAAAAGAATGTATGGTATTTATTCTTTCTATACTTGTTCTTTCTATGTTTTTCCCAATTACTATTATTATCGTAATTCTTGATGATTCACCTACAGACTTTTCATAATTTATTTAAAGGAGAAGAAAAATGAAATTTTTATTATTATATTTTTTAATAGGTTTAATTATTGATATTATTTTTATAATTACTGTTAGAATTTTAAATTCAATATTAAAAACCAATGTATTAAAAGAATTTTCATGGCAAACAGGTAAAGGTGCTATTCCATGTATGGTTATATTCTTACCTATTATTTATCCTTTTGTTTTACTTTTAGGTTTTTATATTATATTTGCACTTTTAATTACAAAAATTCTTACATCAGAAAAAGTGGTTAATTTCTGTAATAAAATCATGGGAATTAAATAATATTAATTAGGAGGTAAAAACATGTTATTAACATTTATAATCTCTATTCTTGTGTATGCAAGTATAGGATTAGTTATAGATATTATTTTTGTTCTTACATTAAAGTTACTTAGTAATAAATTTAATGTAGTAAATTCTATTGAACAGGCTTATTATGATTATTTAGGACTTGATGTAGATACATTGATTATAATTTTCAGTATGCCAATTGTTTGGTTTATATGGATGTTTCTCTTTTTAATACTTATAATTTGTTATGTAGTAGAATCCATAATCAATCTCATCAATTCAGAAAAATTACATGATTTTAAAAAAGAATTTTTTAACATGAAAGAGGAAACAGATGAATACGAATGATTTAACAGCGATTAGATATTCTTTAATATATGTTGGTATATTTACTACAATTATTACTATAATATTTGGAATTCTTATGTATTTACTTCTTAATATTTTATCTAAAAAGGGAGCATTTAATCCTGTTAAAGAATATATGACTATTGAAAGAAAAGATAATTTTAGAATAGTCTTTTTTCCTTTTATATTTGGTATAGTTGCACTTTGGCTATTAATAGGATTCACCTATTGGTCTTTATGGGGAGGTTTATAATGAAAAAATATCCAATTAAATTTAATGAATTTCCAGAACAGTGTCAACATTGTCCTAATTTACGATGTTTATCATTACATATGTCTGGAGACCATGATTATATGTGTCCATATTATATTATTTATATACATAAAAATTTAGAGTGTCCACATAAGGAGGAAAAATGAATTATTTAATTATATATATTATACTATTTATTATTACATTTTGTACCCAGATATGGTTATTTAGAAATAGAGATAGTGGTTATAAAATTTGTAAAAATTTTAATTGGTTATTCAGTTCAGTAACAACTCCTAACGGAGCATTCTGGATAAGTTTTTTTGATGCCCTTTTTAGTCCTATATTAATAGCCCTTATACCTATATTTTGTATAGCATTACTTGTAGCAATATTTATTTTATATATATTGTATTCAATGAATAAATTAAATTCATATATATTTGATATACCGTTTGATAAAACATTTGGAGAATTTCTTGATACAATAGGTTAATTAAAGCAAAAGGAGAAAATAATGGATTTAAAAGAATATAAAACATATCTATTAAAAGCGTGTTTTAATTTATTTTCTAAACAAAAAAATTCAGCAATAAATTTAATATGGGTACATACACATATTAATTACAAAAAGAAAGAAGTAAATGGTTTATTTTTAATGCTAGAAATTAGTTATATATTATATTTAGAAACCAAATACAGTTCTGATAATTATGATTCTGATGCTTATAAAGTTTATTTAGATATTGCTGATATAGGTGCTACAACCTCTACTTATAATATGGAAAGGAAAGAAAATATGACTATTGAAGAACGTAAAACTTATTTACTGAAAGCCTGTTTTAACTTATTATCCAAGCAACTGGATTCCTCATATGTTTTAGACCTTCTTGCTGAAACAATTAATTATGATGGGACTGAATGTGACGGAGAATGTTTAATGGAAGATATTGCTTCTATTATTTATGAAGAAAATCCTAATTACGAAAATGATGAAGTCCTCTATGGTATTCAAACTCGTAATACATATTTTGGAAAGACTTACGAAATTATTTAAATAATATTACTTAAAGGAGACAAAATGGATATAATTAAAAAGAATCAAAAAGAATTAGATTATTTAAATAAAAAAAGAAATTTAAAAAATACAGAAATTAGACTTATGTCCAATACTGAATTTAAAAGAAGAATTCAACGTATGAATATAAATGGATTAAATAATCTTTGGATTATTTTTTATACCAGAGGATTAGCTTATCTTTTCCCACAGAAATGGAATATTTTAAATTATCATATGCAGTCATTAATGTAAAGGAGAAAAAATGGACAAAAGACTTGACAAACGTAACTTTATCGTTTATAATATTATTATAGCATTGATTACCTTTGTATGTTTACATCTATATGAAGCTAATCATAAACATTATACAGAAGTTGATATTTATAAAAGGAGAAAACATTATGTCTAAATTTAGAGAAGTACCTTGTAAGTATTATGTATCTGCCAGTGACCCTTGTATTAAAAATCGTGAAGCCTCTTATAAAGGATATTGTCAACATTGTGATAAATATGAGCCAAGACCTCATGGACATTTAATTAACCGTAAAAAGCAAGAACTAAATAAAATTAGGGAGAAGGAGAGTGGAATGGATGAAGAATGATGAATGGATTCCTATTTCTACTCTTCCACCCAAAGATGGGTATTATTTATTAAAACTTAAAAATGGAAAAGAAGTTAAACGTTTTTTTGCTCATGATGGTCTATCACGATTTTATGGAGCAAAGATTTATGAAATTGATTCATGGAAATATTATGTAGAAGAAGATGAAAAGAAGTAAAAAAGAAAGAGAGATTTTAAGAAGAAATATTTATCGTTATTCTATGTTTATGGCTTGTTTTTTAGCAGGTAAGGAAATGAACCCTCAATTTTATTTTAGTCATGATTTCAGTATTAAAGGGATAATAATGCAATATACCGCTTATAGGTTTAATACTTCATTACCCTTTTCAACAATAAGAGTTGTTCCTAGTTTTTTAAAGAAAAAAGTCATATCATATATAATAGATGAATATCCAGAAAAAGACGATAATTTTGTTACAGACTGTATTAAGCTAAATAGTTATTATTATATAACTATGAAGGGTGATATTTTTAAAGAATCAAAACAAGATGTTTATGACAATTATGCTGATTTTGTAAAAAAATGTTATATGAACTATCAAAAATCTCTTGAAAGGATAGATGAATGAAAGACTTTAAAAAACTAACTGCAATGAAAGCAATCAGAGCAAAATGCCTACAATGTAGTGCAGGACAGACAAGTGAAATAAAAGAATGTACTGTTAAAACTTGTGCATTGTGGCATTTTCGTATGGGCCATGCTCCTAAACCTGCTGTAAATGCTTTAGATTTAAGAATATTCGCTGACGGTACTGGACAAATTTACAGTATTAGAGATAATTGTTCAGTAGATGATGAGGAGGAAGAAGAATGAGAGATGCTACTACAGAAGAACAAAAGGGTATAAATGCTTATGTTAATAGTATCTCTCATAATACAGGAATTAATTTTTTTAATTACTTAGAAAGAGAGAAAGAAATGAAAACTTATATAGTAGAAGGATATTTTAGTGGAGAAATTGAAGCTAATTCTGAAGAAGAAGCTAACTCCAAGTTTGATGAATTTTGTATTGATTCTATAGATATTACAAGTATAGAGGAAATAAATGAAGAAGATTAAAATTTATGCCGAAGTCCCAGATGATTTCGAAAAAGGATGGTGTGATGATTGCCCTTCGTTTTAGGATATTTGGGTGATATAGACTGTCCAATAGAACTTGAAGAGGAAAAAATAAATGAATAGTAAATTTAAAATATTCCTGTCTGGTGGAATTACAGGATTAAATAATGAAGATTGTAAAAAGTGGAGAGAATATATTGTTGAATACTTTTCTTGTTGGTGTTTTAATAAAGCAGATTGTATAATTGTAAATCAAATGAATCATTTTAATCCTAATGAAGAAACATCGGATTTATTGGAAAAAGAAGCCATGAGATATAATTTACATCATCTTCGCACTTCCAATATAGTAATTGTTAATTTAAATAAATTAGAAAGTATTGGTACTGCACAAGAATTAATGTTAGCATATGAACTTCGTATTCCGATTATTGGTTTTATAAAAGCTGATAAGAAAGATAAAATTCATCCTTGGATTCAAATGGAAGTTACTAAATTATTTACATATACAAAAGATATAGAGAATGCATTGGTCGATTGTATGGATTATGTTTATAATTATTACTTAAACGCTTGACAAACACGAATTAAATATGCTATAATATCTATAGTAAAAAACTTAGTAAAACAATTAAAAAAAATAAAGGAGAAAATAAATGAAGAGACAGATTAGAATGGGATGTTTTGAAAGTAACAGTTCTTCAATGCATTCTGTGGTGACAAGTAAGACAACTGGTATTTATACTCCAGAAGAGTTCCATGATAGAATCTGGGTACATAATGGCGAATGGCATCTTTATAGTTCTGAACTTGAATTTGGAAGAAGTCCTTACAGTATTCTTTGCACTTTTGAGGAAAAGGTAGAATATGCTATTGCTTCTTTATGTGGGGTATATACAAAGGATGAAGTACGTGAAAAGTATCTTACTGAAATCGAAAGAATTGTTTGTAAGTATATTCCCGATTGTAAAGAAATCACTTTTGAAACCAGATATGAGAATAAGTATATTAGAGAGACTGATAAGAAAGAATTTACTTGGCTCACAGAAAAAGAATGGACAGATGAACCTCATGGTGAATTTGATGTTGTAGGTAAAGTTTATGGGGATGATAATACTTATTACTTTGCATGGTATGAATATGAATATGATGATACAGGTAATGTAGACCATCAGAGTGCAGGACTTCTGTATAATTTCTTAGAAAGTCATAATTTGTCTCTTGAAGATTTTCTCACTCATAGAGAATATTGGGTGGTTATTGATGGAGATGAATATTGTGAGTTTGAAAAGCAGTATAAGCATCAGATTATTAATGTAAATAATATTACAGAAGTATATCCTAAATTCTTAACAGGGAATGAAAGTGAACAAGAACTGATAGAATGTTATAAAGCAAGAGAAACTGCTCTAGAAGTTACTGAAGAAGATTCATATTTTCAAACACCATTTGAAATAGGAATTGAAGATATTGAAGATGAAGATGAAGATGAAGATGAAGAGGTAAATGAAAATGAAGAATGATAAAATTTATATTTATTTTAAAGATGGAAAAGTAGATGTATGGAAGTCTAAACAGTATACAGACTATTACTATGACCGTAAATGTTTTATTGTTATTAAAAAGAAACGTTGGATGGGAATTTATAATTTAGATAGTATTGATGCTATTGTAATTGGAGGAACACATGAAGAGTAAGATTAGAGAAGGAATTTTTGAAACAAATTCTTCTTCTATCCACAGTCTTGTTCTTTTAAATCAAGAATTATCCAAACCCAATTTAAAAGAATTGCGAATAAATAAGGATGGAGTAATTAAAATTCCTCTTGGCTATTTTGGTAAAGATTATCGAATTTATTCTAGTCAGAAAGAGAAGCTTTGTTATATTATGACTTTTTTTTATTGTTGGTTTGGTGAAGATATAACAAAATTTGAAGATGAAGATGACTGGAAAGCGAGTTACTGGGCAGATATAAAAAAAGCAATTATAGATTATATTAACACATCTTGTCCAGAGAAACATTGTACAAATATTGTTCCTGTACTTCCTAAAAAAACTAAAACTGAGTATGGTTATTATGATTGGGAAGTAGGTTTTGACCATCAGACTTATCCTTCATATTTAGATGATTGTGTTGTAAATTTATATGTTCCCCAAAAAGTAGTTGAATTTATTTTTAATAAAAATGTAGCACTGGAAACCAATTGTGATTAAAGGAGATTAGATTATGAAGAGAACTATTAGATTTAATGTATTTGAAACTAATTCTTCTTCTACCCACACTCTTTGTATTTGTACAGAAAAGGAGTATGGAGCATGGGAAAGAGGAGAAACATTATTTAATCGTTGGTGTTATGGGGATAATCAATTTGTCCCTAATACCGAAGAATATAGAAATGACGAAGAAGAACAATATATGACTTATGATAGATATTGGGATGATGAATACCTTGAACCTTTTAAAGAAAAATATACTTCCCCTTCTGGTGACAAAATTGTAGTATTTGGTAAATATGGTTGGGATGGTTAAGGAGTAAATATGAAATTATCAATTAGAAAAAACACTTTTGAAACTAATTCATCTTCTGTTCACGCTATTGCCATTAGTAATGAAATGCCCTCAGACCTCCCATCCTTTATCTATTTTGGCAGAGGTGAATATGGATGGGAATGGGAAAAATATGATTGGGAAGATGAAAAAGCAAATTATTTATATGAATGTTTAATTGATTTATATTATGATTGGACTAATCTGGATGATACTGAATTATCAGAAGTATGCGACCAAATTAAGCGAGATTTAGCTTCTTATGGGGTTGGTTGTAAATTTGAAGAATTTGATAGAGATACACTATTCGCAGGTTGGGTTGACCATGGTAACGAAAATAGAGAATTGGTAGAATATCTTCTTTCTGACCCAGATAATTTGATTAGATATTTGTTTAATGGAGATAGTTATATTCTTACTGGAAATGATAATACAGATTGTGAAGATGATTATTATGAATTACCTAAAGATTATAACGGTATTCAATTTATGAAATATAATTAATTAGACTTGCACAAATTATAGAGGTATGTTATAATGAAGACAGTTGTTAGGTCAATGGTTTTTGAAACTAACTCTTCTTCTACACATTGTCTTTGCATATGTACTGAAGAAGAATATGAAAAATTTATTAAAGGAGAATTAGTTTGGGAATTATATACTAATAAATTAGTTACTCCCGAAAAGGCTGATTATAGAAGTTCAATTTTATATTATAGAAAAGAGGGATGGGGTAGTCAACCAGATGCTACTGTGACTTATACTTCTCCATCTGGAGATAAATTAGTAGGAATTTATTATGAATATTATCATTAAAGAAAGGTAAATTAAATGAAGCTTATTGGTAAATACACAAATGGAAACGTAAACACAAGAATTTATTCAGACGGAACTAAAATTAGAGAAACTATGGATGACGAATTTAGACCAGAGTTCCCAGAGAATTTTGATTGCAATATTTCTACTTATTGTACCAATGGTTGTGCTTTCTGCTATGCAGGTTGTTCTGAAAAGGGTAGAGATGCTGATTTAATGAGTTTTACTAATATTTGGGACAATCTGCATCCTTATACAGAAATTGCACTTAATCTCAACTCTGATATTCCTGCACATTTTACTGAATTTCTTGAAATGCTTAAAGAAAAGAGAGTAATTGCAAATGTTACAGTAAATCAGAGACAGCTTATTGAATTTTGGGATTATCTTCTTGAACTCACTGAAAAAAAGCTGATTCATGGTATTGGTATTTCATTAAATAATATTGATGAACTTATTGGACTTGATATTCCTAAACATTTTCCTAATGCCGTAATTCATACTATTGTAGGAATTACTACTGCAACTGATTATACTAGACTCGCTGACAGTAGACATAAAGTTCTTATTCTTGGATACAAAAATGTAGGCAGAGGAAGATTTTATACTATAGATAGATGGGCTAGTCGTAGTTTGAACTCTAGTTGGCTTTATGATAATCTTGAATCTTTAAAAGATAAGTTTAAGGTTCTTAGTTTTGATAATCTCGCTCTTGAACAGCTTAATGTAAAGCGTATTCTGACTCCCGAACAGTGGGAACAGTTTTATATGGGAGATGACGGTACTTTTACTCTGTACGTAGATTTGGTGTCTGAAACCTTCGCAAGAAATAGTATTACAGATATTAAATATCCTATTGATGGAATGACTGTTGATGAAATGTTTAAGGTAATTCGGGAGGAGAATAATGTTTGATAACAAACAGGTGAGGATAACATTACGAATTATTTTATTAACTACACTTTTAGTTTTATTTAAATTAACTAGTATAGATGAATTTTCTAATATTGAGATTTATGCTTTTGATTCTTGTATTGTTGTTTTAACATCTGTTTGGACTGCTGTCGAAATATTAGATTATGAAGGGTGGAAACGGTGAGAACAGAAGAAGAAAATAAAAAGATTATTGATGAATACCCATTTTTAAGGTATATACACTGGGATAGAAAAACCAGAACTTATAAATGGAATTATAAAGTAACTATTTTAGATATTGAAATTCCAGAAGGTTGGGAAGACTTAATCCTTTGTATGGCTGAAGATATTAAACCATTACTTGAAGAGAGCGGTCAGCTTTATGATTTTTTTGCTGAACAAGCTAAAGAAAAATTTGGTGAACTTCGTTTTTATCATAATGGTAAATGTCCCGAAGAAGTAGATGAAATTATAGAAGATTATAGTGCTTTATCAAGAAACGTCTGTTGGATATGTGGAAAGCCAGATGTACCTCATCTTTATGATGGATGGGAAGAGCCTTGGTGTAGAGATTGTTATAAAAATAAAGAGTTTTGGGATGAAGTGAATAATGACCCAGAAGTATCTAATAGAATGGCTGATAGTAGAAGTTGGAGAATATTTTCTAAAGACGAGGATGGTACTAAAATTTATTCAAGAGATATTTCAGATAAGGCAGAAAAAATTAGAGAGAGATATGCTGAAAGGATAAGTAAATGAGTATTGAAGACAATAAGAAATATAAATTAGTTTTTACTAAAAAGGATGCTTGTGGTTTTCAACAGGGTCATGTTTATGCAATGACTTTTACACAGGATAAAAAAACAAAAGCATGGACTGGAATTGCCTCTTATGATTATACAAAAGAATGTTCTGTAAATTTATATTATCCTTTAGCATCTTCTCTTTCTATAGATAGATATTTTACAAATTATGAGGAAGAGTCATGGATATAAATACTACAGACAAAGAAATTGAAGAATATATAGAGAAGCAAAGTGGGGAAGATACAGCTATTGGATATTTTACTAATCCTAACTATGCAACAGCAATTTTAGGTATGAGTACGGATAATTGTCTTGTTTATTCTTATGATAAAATGGTAGAGTATCTTCTTGAAATTAATAAAGATTGGGATGGAATAGACGCTATTGAGTGGTTGGATTATAATGTAGTTCCTACTGTCCCATATATGCCCAATTCTCCTATAATTGTATATGAAATAATGGAGTAAGATTATGAACACATATTTTGATTGTGCGGCAACAACTAAACCAGACCCATTAGTAATAAGAGATATTACTGAATCCATGCAGAAGGATTGGTATAATCCTTCTGCAAATTATAATAATGCCAGAAAAGTTAGATTAAAATTAGACCATGCTAGAGAGCAGATAGCTAATTATATCAATTGTGAACCAGAAGAAATTTATTTTACATCTGGAGCGACTGAAGCTAATAATTGGGCTATATATTATTATAAAGATATTGAAGAATTATACACAGATGCAATTGAACATCCATCAGTTTATAACTCTTCTATGGCTATAAATGCTAACACAATAAAATTCTATACAAACATTATACCAATATCTAAATGTTCTGGGGAACTTGACTTAAAAATATTTAAACATTCAATACAATCTAATGATTGTCCTTTATTGGTAGCGGTTTCAATGGTAAACAATGAAGTGGGGACTATATTTCCAATTAAAGAAATATCTGAATGTTTATCAAAACATTGCTGTAGATATTTACATGTGGATGCCACACAAGCATTAACTCATATGCCCATTGATGTAAAAGAATTAGGGATTGATACAATGTCATCTTCTTTTCATAAATATGGTGGTGTTAAAGGAGTTGGATTTTTATATTGTCGAAAAGGTGTGCCTTTAACTCCTATGTTATTAGGTGGTCATCAAGAAAATAATATGAGGGCAGGAACAGAGAATATTCATTATATTACTGCTATGGGCAATCATATTGAAAGATTATCCTATACAGATAAAGAGAGATGGATGAAAGTAGAACAACTTTCAAAATATTTAACAGAACAATTATATAATACTTATTCTATTCATAATTGTCCTATTCGTAAAAATGGTGGAGAAAATTGTAGTCCTTATATTAACTCATTTACTATTATGAATATTAGTGCTAAAGACCTAATTACTTTATTAGATATGGACGGTATTCAAATTTCCGCAGGTTCAGCTTGTTCTTCTGGTGAAAATAAACCTAGTAGAGTATTAAAAGCCCTTGGTTTATCGGACGCAGAAGCAAGAAATACTATTCGCATTAGTATAGATGAAAATAATAATAAAAGAGATATTGATTATCTTTGTAATAGATTAGCTACGCATATTAATTTTTTAAAGAAATAAGGAGTAAGTATGAATGTCAATATATGGTTATAAGATACATAATTTCGTAGCAGGCTCAATATTTGAAACTAATCAAGGTGTCAGAGACCATTATGACATGAAACCTGCTATGTTAACAAATAGTCTTTTTAAAGATTTTTTAGATAAACATGGATTAAATGTTTATAAAGGAGAATCTACAAGGGATATTATTTGTATTGAATTTAAATATGGTTCTAGAAGTTATAAAGAAGAAGCTAAACATTTAAAGAATCTTATTGAAGAAACTGAAACTGATTCTACTTTAGAGGAAGAACAGCGTAAAGATAAAATAACTAAATTAAAAGAACTTCAAGAAAGATGTGAACAAAACAAAGATAAATATATAAAGTATAACAAAGACGCATTACGTCATTTATTCTATAGGGATGGGGTTGATATTACTTGGAACACTAGGAATAAATCTGGTAAAATAATTGATTCTGAAACCATTCACTATAAAATGCTCTATAGAACCGCAGGAAAAGCTAAAAAAGGTTCTTGTATGTTTATTAGAGAAGAATTATATGATGTTGCAAGAACTTATTTATATATGGGAATTCAACTTCCAGAAGAAAATGCTCCTATTGTGGAAATTGGTGCTTACTCTTCACTGGTTACTAGTACAATTGTTGGTAAGATTAAAATTGACCCACATAATATTTTAATACTAAAAGACGTTGATTCCTATTTTACCAGAGATGTTGTAAGTATTGAGACAAACAAAGATAAAGAGTGTATTGCTGTTCGTAAAGATAATTATCAATTAAAAAATACTTTGTTTGATGGACAAGGTTTAATTGACCATTCTATATTCCCAAATTGGGCAGATGGATATGTGCTGTTAAGACAGCATATGTGTAAGATGGCATGTTTTGACACTAATCTTCAATTATGGTTTAAAGATTATTATAAAGAAAAATATGATACTGCTGAAATTGAAGATATGTTTGGCATTAAACATAAAGTAAAAGATATACTTCTTGTTACCACAGATAATGCTATGAAATGGTTAAAGTTTGATATTTCCTATGAATATTGGTGTCAAAAAGTAATTGAAGATAATGATTCAATGTTCGGTATTGTTAAAACCTCCCATCCTAGCAAACTTGGAAATGTTCAACAAATGTCCTATCAAATGATTAATGCTCTTGATGTAAGTAAAATGGGAAATATCATAGCTTGTTCTGTTGACTATATTAGAATGTTGAAGACAGATAATAGAGCATTTCTTGATTATCTTAGAAAAAATAACAATTTCTCAAATGATTATGATGTATTAATTGCTTTGGTAGAGCAAGACCCAGATTTTATATATAGTTCTTATTTTAAAGAAAGACGAAAAAGAATTCTTTCCAATTATGTAAAAAATGTAAAAGTGGGTAAAGTAATTAATAACGCAGATAATCTTACTATTGTAGGTTCTCCTTATGCCATGTTACTTCATACAGTTGGAGAGGACGTAGAAAAAGATGATACTTTTTTACATGAAGATGGTTGTATTCAATGTTATACTGGACGTTTTAAAGATGGAGAATATTTAGCCTCTTTTAGAAATCCATATAATAGTAAAGAAAATATGCTTTATTTACATAATCACTATGATGATAGAATAAATAAATATTTTAATCTTGGAGAATTAATAATTGCTGTAAATCTGATTCATACAGATTTTCAAGATAGAGCAAATGGAGCAGACCAAGATTCTGATATGGTATATACAACTAATCATCCAGATATAGTTGATTGTGCTAGACAGTATTATAAAGACTATGCTACTATAGTAAATAATATTCCAAAAGAAAAAAATATTTATCATAATACTTCATATGATTTTGCAAGAGTAGATAATAATTTAGCGGCTAGTCAAATAGCTATAGGTGGTTCATCTAATTTAGCGCAGATATGTTTATCATATACTTATAATTTTGATGACCAAAAATATAAAGATTATGTTTGTATATTGAGTACGCTTGCGCAATGTGCAATAGATAACGCCAAACGCACGTTCGATATTGATTTAAATAATGAAATAAATCGTATTAAATCTGATATGAATATATCAGAAAATGGTTATCCTATTTTTTGGAAAACAATAAAAGAATTTAACGACAGTCGTTATATGAAGCGTAGTAAAACTACTACAAAAAAGAAAAAGGCTTTTTATAATCCAGAACTGACTTGTCCAATGAATTATTTATATGAAAATGATATTAATGTCGTTACTCCAAGTTCGCCAACCTATACCATGGATAATTTTTTTGTTAATTATCCATTAGATGTATCTAGAAAGAAATGTAAAGCTGTAGAAGAATTAATTGAAAAATATTCTTGGGATTTATTGTTTAAACAAATTACGAACTATGAAGAAGATTCAGATGAATATTTATTATTAAGAAATGATTTTGATGAAATGATTAAAGATATTCGAAGTGTAAATATTTCTGGAAATTATTTAGGGTTAATGTCTTGGTTAATTGATAGAGCATTTACTATTAGTCCCAGTGTTAGAAGTAATAATAAAAAGATAAAAAGTAAATTAAATAAAAATAAAACTATTTTATTACAAACTTTATATTCAGTTAATTCAAAACAATTTTTAAAATGTTTTTCAAAAAATATAACTAGTAATAAATAATTTTAGGGACACCGAAAAAAAATTATCCTTAAAAAACATAATAAAAATAGGTGTTTTTTAAGAGTAAGAATTGTCCATAAATGATAAGGGAAAAATAAATATAAAAACAATATAGAAATATTTTAAAAAATATAAAATATATTTATTAATAAATTATTATAGGAGAATAAAAATGAGTACTTATAGATTAGGTAAGGATGTAACTGACCATTTTAATTCTTTTGAAGAAGTAGCTAAGATGTTTGGTTGCAAACCTGTTTCCAAGAAAACAAAAAATGAAAAAAGATTATTAAATCAGCGAGAAAGATTTTATAAGAAACACAAGTGCAAAGCTTGTGGGCAATTTATGACCTATATTTCTGATACTAATGTTATGACTTGTACTAATCCAGAATGTAATGGTATTAAAAACACTTTTACAGATAAAGATGGAAACGAAAAAGTTATTTATAGTGTTTCATTTGATGAATTAGATGAAAAGGGTTCTGATATTGCACGTAATATTCTTTCTTAATGATTAATATAAAAAATACATAAAAAAATTTTTAAAGATTAAAGGAGATTAAAAAAATGAATAATGCTGAAATGATTAAGGAAATTGCTACTAAGACTGGTTTTACTCAGAAGGATACTAAGGCTGTTGTTGATGCCATGAAGGAAGTTGTTTATGGCACACTGGCTAATGGTGAGGAAGTAAAGGTCTTTGATGGTCTGACAATGGTTACTGCTTCTAGGGATGCTAGAGTGTGTAGAAATCCTCAGACTGGTGAACCTGTTAACGTTCCTGCTAAGAGAACAGTTAAGGCTAAGATTGGTAAGCACCTCAAGGATGCTGTTCTGTAATTAAATAATATATAAATATAATCAGACCTTGTAGCAATACAAGGTCTGACATTATCGCAGGTTAGAGAAGTTCGGTATCTCGTGAGGTTCATATCCTCAAGACCGTGGGTTCAAATCCCGCACCTGCTATTATTATACCGCAAAGTATCAAATTTATATAAGGCTGATAAAACACTGAAAAACAAAGTGTTTTATCAGCCTTTTTTGTGGTTCTATAGTTTATTTGGCTAAAACACTAGCCTGTCACGCTAGAGAGATGGGTTCAATCCCCATTAGAATCGTTATAGCCTATGGCTAAATTTATGATTATCATGAGAAGGAAATAAATATGATTAAAATTACTAAAGAAGAAAGTAAATACTTACAGCGTAAAGGATTTAAATTTGGTTCTACTTTACATAAAACAGTACATGGTCACTCTTATTATATGAGTGAATATTATGATGCTGTTAAATGTTTAGATAAGTATAGAAGTAATAAATTACTTCAGACATATACTAATCCTAATGACCAATCTATTTATGCTAGGAAGTGAATTTAATTATATGGAAAAAGAATTTTATAAAGGATATAAAATATTAAAAGGTGATACTGAATATATTAATAACCAAATGGCAAATGATGATTATATAAATTCATTTGTTACCAATGAATATCTTATTATTCAAAATACAGATGATAATTCTGAAGCTGAAATGAGATATGATGGAAAAAGATTTGTCGGTTTATATCTTCCATCTAATAAATTTATTAAAGGGAAGAATGCTTTACAGCGTTGTGCTTTAGATTTATTAAATAATAAAGATATTACTACTTGTGCTATTTTAGGAGGTTATGGTTCTGGAAAATCTTATCTTTCTATGAAAATGGCTTTATATGTCGTTACAGAAAAAGGATGGCAATCTAGAATAGCTGTTATTAGAGAAGCTATTGGTTCTGGTAGAGAAGTTGGTTTTTTAAAAGGTGATTTAGAAGATAAGACCAATCTTTTTTTCTTACCACTTGCTCAACAACTTGACGGAGGTGAAGATGAAGTAGAACGATTAAAACGTCAAGGAGTGTTAGAATCTAATATTTTTTATTATTTAAAAGGTACAACTTATAATGATGCTATTATGCTTGTAGATGAAGCTGAAGATTTAGATGAAAAACAAGTTAAATTAGCAGGTACTAGAGTAGGAGAAAATGGACGTATTTTCTTCTCTGGAGATTATAAACAAGATGAATTTAATCGTCTTGAAAATAATCCTTTAGTAAGAATGTGTAATGAATTAAAAGGGAATCCTTTATTTGGATGTATTTATTTAGATGAAGATGTAAGAAGTACAACAAGTAAAATGTTTGCTAATTTATTTGAAGAATAAAAAATAATGATTAAAAGGAGAATACAATATATGGAAGAACATATTAATATTATACTTCCAGAAGGAATGACAATGGATGAGGATAAATCTGTTTTACCTAATCCAGATGAAGTCTTATATTGGAATAATTATAAAAATAGAACTTTTTATATAGATTATGAAATTGAAGATGATTATGAGTTATTGGAATTAAGTAAAATAATTGTTCAATTTAATATGAATGAAATTAATATTCCAGAAGAAGAATTAAAACCTATATATCTTTTTATCCATAGTTATGGTGGAGATTTAGAACAAGCTAATTATTTTTGTGATTTAATTGAATCTAGTCGTATTCCTATTTATACAATTGCTATGGGTGCGGCAATGTCAGCGGGTTTTCTTATATTTTTAAGCGGAAAACGTAGGTTTGTTTTTAATCATACACAACTTTTAGTTCATAGTGGTAGTGGTGTGCTTCAAGGAACGGCTGAACAAATTGAAGAAGCACAAAAAAATTATCAGCGTCAAATTGATGGTATGCGTGATTTTATATTGAGTCATACTACTATTGATATTAAAACTTTTAACAAAAATAAAAAGAAAGATTGGTATTTAACTTCAGAAGAAATTGTTAAATATAATGTTGGAGAAATAATTCATTCATTTACGGATTTTTATAATATAAAAACAAAGGAGTAATCAGATATATGATTGAAGTAAAGAGATTGCCAAATGAATCTGATGAATCTTTAATTTATAGAGTATGTTCTATGAAAGATAGTTTCGGAACTTGGTCAGAAGTTAGAGATATACTTAATAAATTACTAGATAAAGATTATTCAGAATCTAAATATAGAAAATGGTATAAAGTTTATCAAGCGGGTCTTGAAGAAGGATTAAAAAAAGGTCAATCTGATTCTGATTATTCAGATTTAGATGATAAACTTAACGCTTTAAAGAAAGAAAGAAAAAAAATACAAGCATTAAATGTTGAAAGAAATAAATATGATAGAGAAGAAGCTAGACGAGAATTATTTTATGAACAAATTGCAGAGAATATAACATCTTTACCATTAGTATCTTTCGGTCAAATTCCAGAAGAAGAAAATGTAGACCTCCATAATTTTGAGGAAGAATACGTTTTATGTTTAGCAGATATTCATGCAGGTGCTAAATTTAAAGAAAGCTATGATGAATATTCTATGGAAATAGTTCAAGAAAGATTTTTATGTCTTTTTGATGAAATGGCTTATTTTATAAAAAATAAAAAAATTGGTCATCTTCATGTATTGGAATTAGGAGATACTGTACAAGGATTAATTCATTTGAATGATTTAAAAATTATTGATTCTTCTATGGTTAAAACAATTGTTGAAATAAGTAGATTAATAGCAGAATTTTTAAATCAATTATCCTCTATTACTAAGATAACATATTATCATTGTGGTAGAGCAAATCATACACAAATACGTGCTTTTAATGCTAAAGCAAATGAATTAGCCGAAGAAGATGTAGAATATATTATAGGACATTATATTCAAGATTTATTACGAAACAATGGACGGGTGGAAGTAATTTTACCAGATATTAATCAATCATATATAAAATTAGGTGTTAGGGCTAATGACATTTATGCTATGCATGGTCATCAATTAAGAAATACGGATAAAGCTATTGATGATGTAAGTAATTATTTAACAGAAACAGTGGATTATTTAATTATAGGTCATGAACATTGCTCTAAAGAAATTACTACTAATGCTTATTCAACATTTGATAAAGAAGTGCTTGTATGTCCTTCATTTATAGGTTCAGACCCTTATAGTCATTCAATATTAAAACGGACACATGGGGCTGTAAAAGTTTTTGGATTTAATGAAGTATATGGTCATAATGAAACTTATAAGTTTATATTAGATTAATTTTTGATTCAGTGGGAGAGTCAATACTCTCCCACTTTTATATATATGCTCTTATCCGCTAATGGTAGGCGAAGTGATTTGTAATCACTCAATCTCTGTTCAAATCAGAGTGGGAGCTTTTATTTTAAAATTAGATTAAAAGGAGATGATACCTATGGCTTTTTTAATGGATGCTTTGACTGAAGAAGAAGTCAAAAAAACTGGTGTAGCTGAAATAAGAAAGCTATACGTAAAACTAGCTGATTATTACAATAAACTTAAAAATTTAGATTATGTTTATTGTCATAAATGTGGAGAGTTTAAATCTAAAACTACATTTTATCAGCACAAAGAATATGCTTCGGGCTATTTCCCAATTTGTAAAGATTGTTTATTACAAATGGTGGAGCAACGAACAAACAAAAAAGATAAACCAAACGAAACGAAAGAATCTGTACAAGAAGTATTACACATGATGAATAAACCTTATATTAATTCTTTATATGAAAATTGCGTTAAAGGTGTACTTGATGATACTGGTGAACGCACTAAAAATTCAGCATTTAAAGTATATTATGTCCAAATTTCCAGTCTTCCTCAATATAAAAATGATACATGGAAAAATTCAGATTTTGGTTATACTAAAGTTACTGAAGATACTGAAGATGAAGAAAAAAATAAAAAGGAATTAATTAAAAAGGGTAGAAAAAGATTTGGGGCTTATCCTCAACAAGATTTATTATTCTTAGAAAAAGAATATGAAGATTGGGTCAGTCGCTATCCTTGTGATACAAAGAGCCAAGAAATATTATTTCAAGGCATTTGTTGTAAACAATTAGAAATTGATAAAGCCCAAAAACGTGAAGCTGATACTTCTAAATTATATAAAGATTTACAAGATATGATGGGTTCATTAAATATTAAACCTAATCAATCTGACGGTGATGGTTTAACTGATACATTAACTTTCGGACAATTGATTGCTAAATGGGAAGATGAAAAACCTATTCCAGAACCCGAAGGAGATTTTAAGGATATTGATAAAATTGGGCTTTATATTGATGTATTCTTTAAAGGTCATTTAGCAAAAATGATGGAATTAAAAAATGGATATTCTGCTTTATATGATAAATTTATTAATAAGTATACAGTAAAGAAACCAGAATATGATGGTGAAGACTCTACTTCCGAAAGTTTATTTAATAAAATATTTGGACAAGCTGATATATGATTGAAGAAAGAAAAAAATCAGTCCAAGAATTAGAAGCAGATAAAGCCCAAAAAGTAATGGAAACTGTTGCTTGGAGAGCAGGTTTCTATAGAGCAAATCCACATAGGTTTGTAGAAGAAGTTTTAGGAATTACATTAAGGTTATTTCAAAAGATACTTCTATTTGCGATGATGCATAATAATTATATTATGTATCTTGCCGCCCGTGGACAGGGAAAAACTTGGCTTACAGCACTTTTCTGTTGTGTATATTGTATTTTATATCCTTCAACTAAAATTGTTATTAGTTCTGGTACTATTAAGCAAGCTAATGAAGTATTACTAAAAATAGAAGAAATTTTTATGAAAGAATCTCCTATTTTACGACAAGAAATATTAGTATGTAAAGTAGGTCAAAATGATGCAATTGTTATTTTTAGAAATGGTTCTATAATTACAACAAGGGTCTCAAATGATAATGCTCGTTCTGCTAGAGCAAATATATTAATTATTGATGAAGCTAGATTAGTGGATAAAAATACCTTAAATACTGTATTAAGAAAATTTTTAGCTACTCCTAGACACCCTAAATTTTTAGACAGACCAGAATATGCCAATTTACAAGAACAATATCAAGAAAGAAACAAAGAAATTTATATGTCTTCCGCTTACTTCAAAAGTTCTGAACTTTATGAAAAAGCAAAATCATATACTGTAAATTTCTTTGATGATAGTAAAAAATATTTTATCTGTGGTATTCCTTATCAAGTATCAATTAAAGAAGGTTTACTAATGCGTTCACAAGTTGAAGATGAACGTTCAGAAGCAGACTATAATGAGATTCTTGACCAAATGGAAATGGAGTGTCTATGGTTTGGAGATACGGATGGAGGTTTATTTAAGTTTAATGATTTAAATCAAATTAGACGATTAAAGAATGCTTTGTATCCTTTGAACTTTTATAACGAAAGTATTCCTGTACCTAAAGTTTCTTTCCAAAATAAACGAATATTATCAGTGGATATAGCTTTAATGGCATCTAATAAAAGTAAAAAAAATGATGCTACGGCTATTTATATAAATGATGCTTTACGTGCAACAGATGTAACCTATCAAGCTAATTTTGTATTTGGACAAACTTTTGAAGGTAAGACAACAGATGAAGTAGGTTTAATTGTAATGAGATACTTTTATGAGTATCAATGTACGGATTTAGTACTTGACTGTAATGGTAACGGTCTAGGTGTATATGATTTTATTATTAAAGACCAATACGACCCAGAAACAGGAAAAGTCTATAAGGCTTTAACCGCTAAAAATAGTCAAGAAATGGCTGAACGTTGTAAAGTTAAAGATGCTAATAAAGTAGTGTGGACAGTAAAAGCAACTCCAGCTTTTAATAATGAAATTGCCATTTTATTACGTAATGGTATTAAGAACGGTAGAATTAATTTCTTGGTACAAGAAATGGGTATTGATGAAATTCTTGCTAAAAATTATAAACCATATAAGAGATTACTTCCTAAACAACAAGATGAAATGAAAATATCTTATGCTGAAACAACTATGGCTATATATGAATTAATCAAATTAAAACATTTTGTAAAAAATGGACAAATATCTGTTGTTGAACCTAGTGGTTTTAGAAAAGATAGATATTCTTCTATCGCTTATAATTTCTGGTGTATGCATCAATTAGAATTAGAATTAAAACCTAAAAATAATGGTGTTGATAGTTTACTTAATAAATTAACAATCCGTAGAGGAACTTACGGTAAAAAATTAATATAAAGGGGGTGCTGTTTTGGCACGACAAATGAAAAGAGCAAAAGGGGTTTCAGCTAATACAGCACCTTCCTCTCCTACTATTAATCAAGAAAGTAAGAGAATGACTGCCGCTGAAGCCAGAGAATTTTTTAATCAACATTCTGAAGAAATAATGGGAATTAATTTTGAAAAAGCAGAGCAAGGTTTAAAATTATTAACAGATTTACAGAAAACTACTACTAAAACCACAAATGCTTTTACAAAAGAAAATATTATTTCTTATTTGAAGAATGTTGGAAGTAATGAAGCTAGATTAAGAAATCTTTCATGGTATCTTTTTTATCGTTCACAGCTTTATAGAAGACTTATTATTTATAACGCAACAATGTTTAATCTTGATGCGAGGTCTGTAATTCCTAATTATTCTTTAGTTGAAGATAATAATGCGGATGATATTATGGCTTCATATTATGAAACATTAGTAGCTATTGATAATATGGCATTACGAAGAGAGATGTATAAAGTATTCGTTACTTGTTTTGTACAAGATGTATTTTACGGTGTACATTTTTATGATGATACTGGCTTTTTTATTATGCCTCTACCTGCCGATTATTGTCAAATTAAAGGTAAATATATGAAGGGGACTTATTGCTTTGCAATGAGGATGGATTATTTTACTGGTACAAATGAATATATGCTTGAGTTATTAGGTGAACCTTTTGAATCTATGTATAGAGAATATCAAAAGGACACTATGAATGGTAGATGGCAAATAGTTCCCGAAGAATATTCTTGTTGTTTAAAATATAGTTCTGAAGATTGGCAACTTCATATTTTGCCTTTTATAGGATTATTACCAGATTTAATTCAATTAGAGGACGTTAAAGATATTCAAGCTATAGCTGATGCACAAGCCATTTATAAATTAATCTGGGTAGAATTAGAAACTATTACAGGTTCTAAAAATATTGATGATTGGAAAGTAGACCCAGAATTAGTTATTAAATATTTTAATAGGATGCTAAATGAAGCTTTACCATCTTATACTTCAGCCGCTATAGTGCCGGGAAAATTACAAACAATTAATTTTGATGATAATGATACAAATGATGTTAACAGAGTTTCAAATGCAGTTAAGAATGTTTTGAATTCTGGTGGTGGTGGTCAAGTACTAAATTCTACTGAATTAACAGGTACGACCGAAGTAGAAACCGCTTTGAAAGTAGATACTGAATTTGCTATTGCTTCTCTTTTACCACAAACCGAAGCTTATGTTAATACCTTTTTATTTTATAGTGTTTCTAATCCTTCTAAAGTTAAATTCTTTCATGTGTCTATTTATACACAAGATGAATTAAAAGAGTCTTTAATGACTGCGGCTCAATATTCTTTACCCACTAAATTAGCTTATAATACCTTAAATGGATTTAGTGAGTTAGATACATTAGCTTTGAATTATCTTGAAAATGATGTATTAGGATTACAAGATAAATTTATTTATCCTTTAAATTCTAGTTTTACATCTAATGGAGATGCTGTAGCTAATGGAGATACTGACCCTGTAACAGGTGGCAGACCAAGTAAAGATGCTAAAGATTTAACAGATGACGGTGAAGCTAGTAGAGAAAAAAGAGAAACAGCAAGAGGTTAATAATTATGGACAAAAAAGAGAAAAAATTATTTATTAAAACAACTGACCCAGATACTAAAAAACAATTAGAAGAATTAGGATTTCAACTAATTTCTTCTGATTCTAGTGGGTGGACTTTTTTAAATGATTCTAAAATTATTTTTGATAATAAAGAAGTTAAAGTAATACATACGAATACTTTAAATCTCTAAGGGCTAATAGCTCTTATTTTTTATATAATTCTAAAAGAAAGGAGGTATTAGCGTTTTGAAGAGATGGCTAACATTAGACAATTTATATGATTTTTATGTAAAACAAAATCAATCTGTCAGATTTAATGCTCAAGAAGCAGGTGGATGTTTGGCGGTTTTAGTTCCTGCTACTATTCAGACATTTGAAAAAGATGAACAATCTAGTCTTGTTCCAGTCCATTTAAAGGCGTGTCATACAGAAAGAAATCGTAATGGTAGTAGTATTAAAGAATCTGTAATGAAATCAAGGTTATCTACTTTTCATAATAAACCCATTTTAGCCTTTATACATAAAGTAAATGATGAAGAAGAATTTGGTGGACATGAAGTACATGAAGAAAATGATGAGTTTGTTTATGATGAAATACCTGTAGGAGTTGTTCCAGAATCTTGTAATGGTCACTTAGAATATGATAGTGAAAAGGATAAGACTTATGTTCATGTAGATGGATATTTGTATGGACAATATAATCACGCTCCACAAATATTAGAGCGAAAAGGTGGCGAGTCAAAAGTAAGTGTAGAGTTAAATGTATATGAGTTATCTTATGATGCAAAAGATAAAGTATTAAATATAGATGACTTTGAATTTGCAGGTGTTACTATACTTGGTGTTGACGAAGACGGAAATGAAATTGGTGAAGGTATGGAAGGTTCAAACATTACCTTGGCTGATTTTAGTGCTAAAAACAATAGTACTATAAATGAAAAACTATTAAAGGAAATTGAGAAGCTTAATGCTACTCTTTCGACTTTTAATATAGATTCATCTTTAAAGGAAGGAGGAAAACCCGAAATGAAATTCGAAGAAATTCTTGCTAAGTTTGGTAAGACTTTTGATGATATTGATTTTGAATATGAGGATATGTCAGAAGAAGAATTCGAAGCAAAGCTTAACGAGTTATTTGCTGAAGCTGAAGATGCTCCTTCTGAAGAAGAGGATAATGCTGAAGGTGAAGAATCTTTTGAAGACAATTCCGAAGAAGGAACAGAGGATGTGGGAGCGGAAAATGACGAAAATAACGAAGATGAAGATAATGAAGAAGAATCTTCTGAATTCGCTCAAATTACAGGCTATTCTGTAAATTGTAGTGATGGTTCTATTCATACGTTTGAATTATCTTTAAATGATACAATTCAAGCCCTTTCTACTTTAGTTAATGATACATATTCTGAATCAGATAATACTTGGTATTCTGTCGTTGTGTATGATTCTTATGTTGTCATGGTTGATTATTGGAATGATAGATATTACAAACAATCTTACAAGAAGCGGAAAGATGTATATTCATTAACTGGAGATAGAGTAAGTGTATATCCTACATTCTGTACACAGGAAGAACTTGATAGTCTTGATTCTATGCGCTCTAATTATTCAGCTATTGAATCTGAATTAAATAAATATAAGGCTATTGAAAATGAAGCACAAATTAAAAATGTCTTTAGTTCTCATGATTACGCTTCAATTCAAGATAATAAAGAATATATTACTTTCTCACAAGAAGTAGCAAAAGATTATTCTAAGTACAATGTAGCAGATGTTATCACTAGATGTGATTCTATTCTTAATGAAGTAACAAAAGCTAAGAATAGGGAATCTTTTACTGAAAGTAATGAGGGAAAGAGACATATTCAAGTAGTTCCTATGTTTGAATCTAGAACTAAGAGTAATAAGAAATCCAGATATGGAAATCTGTTTAAGAAATAAATAAATTATATATTAATATTATGAAAGGAGAAAAATCATGGCTATTAAATATAGTATTGATTCCCATAATGTAGCCTTTCCTTCTAAGGTTAGAAGTGGCATGTGCGGTCATGTGCTGAATTGCTACATTACAGAAGATACCGACAATGGTGAACTTGTTGGTGTTACAAATTGGCATGGTTATGATGAATATAATACCACAACTGCCCCCAGTGATTTTGCAGGTGTGATTCGTGGACAGGCCGCTAATGGTCATTGGTATATTGAAGTTACTAATGCAGGTTCTACTCCCACTGTATTTATTCATCAGCCTGTTATTATTGCTGAAGATTTCACACGTAGTTTTACAAGAGAAAGCAATTTCTACAATCCCGCAGAATCCGTAGTTAAGGGTTATGTTCTGTCTGTTCTGGATATTATTGAAGAATCTGAAGTTATCTTCTCTGGTACTCCTGCTGAAGACAAGACTGTAACTTGGGACTCTTCTGCTAAGAAGTTTGTAGTTGGTGCTTAATCATCATTTGAAGAAAGGAGGATAAAAAAATGCCTAGAATTATGAATTTTTCTACTCAACATCTGTCCAATGTTTTTTCTAATGATGGCACGGACAATACTTATGATTATGATGCCGTTCGCAATCTGATGTTTGACCTTGCAAATGGCGAAGATATTTTTGATGAAGACGGCAATAGGATTTCTAAAAGAGAAGCTAATGATAAGCTGAGAAAAGTTATTTTTGCAGTTCTTGACCTGCCCGAAAAGGCTACAAAGAGAGACCGTAAGAGAGCCTTAAAGAAACATGGTGCTGAACTGTTCGAAATTATTGAAGAAGTCGTAGATATGATTGTTGAAACTGGTTTCCACGAAAACGAGTTTTTCAATGATTATGTTGAATACAGAAACATTGCCGCAGGTGACGATGTTGAATTCTGGACAGATGAGAAGATTATTCTGTCTATTGCTCGTGTTTCTGGTTCACATCATGATTTCATACTCCAGAGACCTGCTGAAGGTCAGCCTTATACAATTCCGCTGTCCAGATATGGTGCGGCTGTTGGTGCTGATATTGACCGTTATCTTGTTGGTCAAGAAGATTGGGCTACTCTGGTTGGCATGATTGCTAAAGCCTTTACTATTAAGATTCAGAATGAGATTTTCTCTCAGATGATGAATGCTTATCAGAAGATTACCCCTCAGACTCAGTTTGTGGGTAATGGTACTCTGGGTGCTTCTACTAAGGATGCATTTGACCAGATTATTGCGAATGTTCAGATGGCTAATGAGGCTCCTGTTGTCGTAATGGGTACTAAACTGGCTCTGAAGAAGATTAATGCTCTGTCTGATGTTGATTGGAGAGCAGAAATTCAGAAGGAAGATGTTGCTCGTATGGGTAGGCTTGGTTCTTATGAAGGTGTCACTCTGTTTGAACTTCCTCAGAGATTTGAACTGAATGATATTACCAAGACTCTTGTTGACGATGACCTGCTTCTGATTATGCCCGCTGTTGACAACAAGTTTGTTAAGTTTATTGACCAAGGCGAAACTGAAATTGATGAAATCACTCAGAAGGGTGAGGAACATGGCAGGATTGATGATGTCATGAAATATGAAGTCCAGAGAAGCTTCGGTGTTGCCGTTCAGCTTGGACGTTATTTCGGTGCTTGGACTCTTGCTTAATATATTAAAATTATATGATTAAAAGGAGATTAAAAAATGGCACGTTCTATGAAAACTAAAACGACCACTAAAGTTGATACTGAAACTCAGCCTATTATTGAAGATTCTGTAGCTGAAGAAGTCGAAGAAAAAGAAGTTATCGAAGCAAAACCTCAGAAAAAAGTCTTTGCAAAAGATGACCTTATTCGTTGTCATTCCATTGCGGTTGGACAAACCTTTATGGATGGTAAAAAGACAGGTAATACCTACGTTTTTGAAGCTATGGGGGCTGAATCAGAAGTTGAATATCAAGACTTAATTGCGGCTGTAAATATTAATTCTAAATATCTTTTTAAGCCACTTATCGTAGTAGATGATAAAGATTTTATTAATCAAAGTCCTAAACTTAAAAAGTTTTATGATGGAATGTATTCTGTAGAAGACCTTACACAAATCTTCCGTCTTTCTCCTGCTAGAATTAAGGAAGAACTTGATATTCTTCCCGAAGGTGCAAAAGATTCCCTTAAATCTTTAGCTTCAGAATATATTGCTAAAGGTAAACTTGACAGTGTTAAAGTTATTAAAACACTTGATGATTATTTCGGTACTCAACTTATGTTGTTAACAGGTCTGTATGACGATTAATTAAAATAGGAGGTAAATTATGCTTTCTATTAGTTATGAAGAAGTCTTTTCAAGATTTTACACCAAGGTAGAAGCATATGACCTAATGAATTTATTTAAAGACGTAAAAATGCAGAATGCAATCTTGTGCAGTTGGTTGCATTCTGCCCTATCTGCTCCTTACGTTTTTAGATTATTCTCTACTATTACTCTTCCAGAGGAAGATAATATAGAAGATTTAAGTAATATAGATAATAAAATTGATTTTGAATTAGAATATTCTATCAACGATTATTCAGATAAAAATTTTATTATTGAAGTATTGTCATACGGCATTGCTCTGGCTTGGATTGAACCCAAGGTAAATTCATTAGTTAATATTAGCCAAATGTTCGGAAGTTCTGCTGAAAAATGGTATGCTCAAGCTAATCATTTATCAGAAATTAGGGCTTTAAGAGATGATTTAAATATTAAACAACGTTCTTTAATTAGAGACCGTGGCTATAGTAACAATGATTATCTTGATGGTAAAAGTGCAAGTTCATCTTTAAGGGGAAATACGGAATAATGAAAACATTATATGGTACTTTTTCTGAAGAACAAATGGAGCAATATAAAAAGAAACTGCATAGTAAAATGTTTTGGATGTTATTGTACAAAGACCCAGAAACAGCGAATAAATATAAAAATGTAAATTATAATAATTATTTTGTTAATTTAATGAAAGAAATAAATGGTTTGAATGTAATTTTACAATATCCCGATGAGATTGTTGGGATTATGTCTATGCTTCAAGCCGCTTATTTAGAAACGCAAGAAACACCTTTCAATTTTCAAAATTATAGAAAATTTGTTTTAGAAGCACACAATCTTGTTGACCAAATCAAGTAAGGAGGTGTGCTATGGCTATAATTACATTAGAGAATTATCAAAATATGTTATTAGGTAAAGGTGGTAATTTATCTGAAGTTCGAAAGAATCAATCAGATATGATTATGAATGCTACTTTTATGAATGATGTAGGCTATAAAAAAGTATATATTTTATCAAAAGAAAATGGATGGGAGTATGTAGATGCTAAATACGGTAAACATGCTTCTTATTCAATCTTAAAAGATGCTGTTGATAGTTATTTACAATTTAGACCACAAGTTCATTATCCTGTAGGTACTTATGTATTTATTCCAGATGATACTAGCCCAGAAATAGGTTTTTATGAATATCAACCCGAAGACCCCTTTAAAGACCTTAATTTTACAGTTAATAAATTATGGATGATAGTTGGCAAAGATGATGCTACTCAATTTGTTAGATATAATATTATTAGATGTAATTGGAATTTTAGATGGATTTATAAATTACATGGTGAATATCAGATTATGCATGTTTGGGGAAGTGTTAGAAATGCTAATTCGTACACTAGTGGCGTATGGACGGCTGATTATATGACACAATTAGACCAAATTACCTCTGCATGGATGCCAGATACTTATCATCTATACGGAGATAAATTATCTGAATTTGATATATGTGATTCTAGATATATTCAACATGATGAAAGATTTATGATTACAAATAATATAATTGACCCTAAGATTTATCGTGTTACTAAAGTTCAAGATTTAGTACCTCTAGGATTAGTTAAAATGACTTTAAAACAAACTGAATTTGACCCTAGAGTTGATAATCCAAATTTATTATTATGTAATTATTATGACCGTATGGGTGAGATAAAACCTATTGAAACTGAAATTATAGATGATAAACAATATGTATCTATTATTTATCAAGGTGTTATTAATAATAACGGAGAACTTGAAAAAGGAGAAGAAATATCTGATATTGTTCCTATTGATATAGGGAAGAGTACATATTTTATCACTGAATTTTATGATGAAGATTTTATTAGAGAGAATGTAGAATCTGAATATAGAATTGAAGTAGTAGATGAAAATAATACTTTATCTAATGAGGATAAGAAATATTTAGAAAAGTTAGTTAAAATAACTATTCTTGATACTAATACTATCTCTATTAAAGTCGGTAAATCTATGAAGGTTTCTGGGACACAATATAAATTGTTTGTTCAAGATAAAGACGGTCATTATTCATCTTCTATAGTATTGGAGGTGAACTAATGAAACGAGATATTCAAAATATTCAAAGGAAACTGGATGATGTTAAAAATAATGATATAATTTTTAAAAAGAGAAAATTACGTGAAATTTTTGAATCAGACCCAGACCTTTTAGAAGTGCTTGGTGAATTTGAACCAAGACCATTAAATAAATTTGTAGATTCAGAAAATCCAACTGAAGAAGAACTTCAAAAGAGACAAGAAATTTTAGATTATAATGAATCAATTAAACATGATAAATTTATTCCTTATCTAAAATTAAACGATACTCAAAAAGAAGTTATTAATTATATTTGTTATGATATTGATGATACTGGTGTAGGGTATTATAATGATACAATTAAAAAACAAGAAATAATTGTAATGTGTTTTGTTCATGAAAATAATATGGAGACTGAATATGGTATAACTAGAGCAGACTTACTTAGTTATATTGTAATGGATTTATTAGCATGGACAAACGCACTGGGTTTTCATCTTGTAAATGTTGAAAATAGACCCATGATTATTGATGCTAAATATTATTGCCGTAGATTAAAATTTGCCGTTGATGCTCCAAATGTAAATCCTAGACATACGGGGAGGATAAATGTATATGACACAGGACTTTAAAGTTAGTGAATTACAGTTATTCTTTGGAGACCCTATAAATGCAGATGGGATTACTGTCTATCAACCAACTATAGGAGATATATTGGAATATGATAGAAAATTTGGAGAATCAGAATTTTTTAGAATTTTAAATGCCTTTATAGGTAATACAACAATGTATAGATTAATGTTATGGGATATGGGGGTAGATTGGAATAAAATAAGTGATTTTCAATTATTCATGACTTTAACTCAAGGATTAGAAATTGAAAAGACACGTATTTTATTTGGAGATTTAGATTTTAGAGAATTTGAATTATATACCAAAGAACTTCCTCCTATTACAACTATCAATGAAGATGGGGAAAAAATTCTTACAGAAGTTGAACCAGAAATTATAATGTATCAACCACCATTATTAGATATAGATACAAATGAAGAAATTAGACCAGAAGTTGAAATTAATGAATCTACTTATAAAAAAATAGTTATGTATCTTAGAACAATGTTTAATATATTCCCTAAAGAAGAAAGAGTTAAAGGTAAGACATTAAAAGAGTGGCTTATTGAAGAAGAAAGAATTAAATATAACCAACATAAAGATGATACATCTACTTCTGCTCTTCTCCCTCTTATTTCCTCTTGTTTAAATCATGCAGGATTTAAATATAAAAAGAATGAATTAAGAGAAGTAGGAATATATGAATTTATGAATAGTGTTCAAAGATTACAAATATATGAACAATCTACCGCATTGCTTAAAGGTGCTTACTCTGGCTTTATGGATAGTAGTAAGATACCTGCTGAACAATTTAATTTTATGCGTGATATTACGCATGATAGTAAATAAACAAATATTATGAAAGGAGATAAAATCATGAGTTTTAGATTAGGTGATTTTATTATTGATAGAATTATCATGGGTTATGCTGAAACTACAGACCAGAAAACACCTCTGTATACTCTGACACAGCTTTCTGATGCTTCTATCGAAGTTACTGCTGAATCCAAAGATGCTACTGATGCTGAAGGTAACTTAATCAAGAGATTCTGGCAAGGTAAGTCTGGTACATTTACTGCTACTAATGCTATGCTGAATCTGGCTATTCTTGCCGCTAAATCTGGTAATGATGCTAATATTGCTACCGCTGATAATCTGATTGATATGCCTAAGATTGTTACTGTTAAAGCTTCTGTGACTACAACTGTAGATGTTACTGATGCTGTTGCTGATACTATTCTGGTAAATGCTTTTACTAATGATGGTTCTCTTGGTAAAGCTTATACTCTTGGCTCTACCGCTTCTGCTACAGAATTTAGTGTTGTGTCCAATACTCTGACTCTGCCTGTAGACCCTTCCAATACTGAAAAATATGTTATCAAGTATACTAGAAAAGTATCTGATGGTGTGAAGATTGTTAATGGTGCAGGTGCTTATCCTAAGACTATTAGACTGACACTGAAGGCTGTTGGTGTTGCTCCTTGCGAACCCGATGTACTGAAGCCTCTGTACATTGTTCTTCCTTCCTTCCAGCCTAGTCCCGAAACCACAATCAATCTGACAACAGATGGTCAGCTTGACTTTAATGGTGATTTACAGGTCGCATACTGCGATGAGGACAAGGTTCTCTATCAGATTTTTGCGGCTGAAGATGATGTTGAAGAATAATAAACATTGTTTTTATTAATATCTGGGGGAGTAGGGGTCAAATCCTACTCTCCTATTTCTTTAAGCCATAATTATATGGCTCAAAATAATCACTAAACACGATGAAAAGGAGATATAAATTATGGCAAAATATGTACAGACTTGTTTACTTTGTAAACAAACTTATGAATATTGTGGAGGTTGTTCTAAATACAAAAATCTTCCTACATTTATGACTACTTTTTGTAGTCAAAATTGTAGAGACATATATCAAGTAATGACTAATTTTGAAGGTAAGATTTTAACAAAAGAAGAAGCTAAAAGACAATTAATGAATCTTGATATATCAAGGCATGATTATTATACAAAATCATTTGCGACTTCTTATGATAGAATTATGGCAGATGATACAGATGAAAAAAATCAATTAAATGAAGATATTAAAGAAGATTCAAAACCAGTTACAGATGCAAATGTGTCTTCTACTATAGAACAAATTATAGATAATAATACTATTTCTTCAGAAGAAATAAAAGAAGGGATAAATGTTGCTTCTAATTCTTCTAATTTTAAGAAAAATAGAAAAAATAGAAAATATAGATAAAATAAGTATTGTGAATAGTGATTTTAAGTTAATACCGAATAGGTATTTTAGGGATATAACTCACTATTGAGTTGTATCCTTTTTTTGTTTGTAGGAGTAAAAAGATGAATATTGAACCGAATATTAAATATAAACCTTATGATACTCGTGAAGTTGTGCGTATAGTTAATTTAAAACAAATTTTATTATATATAAAACACGGGGTTTATCCAGTAGATATTTTTACTAGTTTAGATGATTATGATAGAGATATACTAGTATGTGTCTTTTTAAAAGAAGATACAAAAGAGGTACATGATAAATGGATTAAACATGAATTAAAATAAGGAGTTTAAAATGGATTGTAAATTAATAGCGATAGATTCATCAACTACTGGGTCTGGTTATGCTGTTTATATAAATGGTATATTAAATTATTATGGAGTATATACTACAAATCATATTTCTAATAGCAGAGAAAGATTAGAAACAATGATGCGAACTTTGTGCCAAAAAATAGAAGAGGATAAGCCAGATATAGTTATTACAGAATTAACTGTAGTGAATAGAAATGCTGAAGCCCAAAGAAATTTATCAATGCTTCTAGGGGCCATATATTATAAATGTTTAGAATTAGGAATTGAATACCATTCATTAAGACCCACAGAATGGCGAAAATTAGTTAGGAATAAAGAGGAATCAATCCCCAGAAAACGGGAAGAATTAAAAGAATGGTCTAAAGCCAAAGTAAAAAATATATATAAAATTGACACAAATGATGATAATATTTCAGATGCTATATTATTGGGTCAAGGCTATATAAATAAATTTTAATGATTAAAGGAGAATACAGCTATGGCAGATATTATTAATTTAAAAAATCAATCAAATGAATCTAATCTTACCTCTTGGGGTGTGCAAAAAATTAGTATAGATGATTTAATTAAAGGTTATGATAGATTGCAAAGTTCTCAAGCTAAAGAAAGATATTTAAAAGAAAAAGTAAAATATACAGAATATACTAATTTTGAAGTAGCGTGTTTTTATGCAGATAGAATTATTGCGACAAGTATGTTTGATAAAAACGGAGATATTAAAGTAGATTCTTGCCAAAAGTATTTACAATATATATTTGCTCTTCTCTCATTTTATACAAATATTGATGTTCATGCAGACCAATGGATTTTAGAATTTAATAAATTAAGAAGATATGGTCTTTTAGAAAAAATTATTGAAGGAATTCCAGAAGCAGAAGTTAATACTTTAGATGCTGTATTGGAAATGAAGACTAATGATGCTATGACTAATTATTATAATATTCAAAATTGGGCTACTAAAAAATTAGGAGAATTTTATCCTTTTATTGCTAAAGGTGTTAATGAGATATTAGAAGGATTAGGTAAAAGTATTGAGAATTTAGATGAAGAGAAAATACGTCACATTTGGAATGATATAAAAAAATAAATAGAGGTAAATAAGAATGGGACAATATAGACATATAGATTTAAAATTAATACAAGGAGATATTTTACAATTCGCTAGAAATTTTTGTGAAGCAGGAGCATATAAAGCTTCCATAGAAATTGAACAATTTGCTATAAAATCTTTATATGAATCATATTATCAAGCTTATACTCCTTTTTATTATGAAAGAACTGAACAATTATTGTCCAATTCTTATAAAAGATTTACATTAAAACAAGAAATAGGAAGTTCTGGTGTTCATTATTTGGGGGGAATTGATATAGGTAATTTTGGAATATATTATTCAGATAAAGGTATTTCAAATGAAGAAATTATTTATGGAGCATGGAATCAAGGGTTACATGGAAGAGAAGTAATGTATGGAAAAGATTCTGAAAAAAGATATAATAGAGCAATTCAAACATCTCCCCCTCCAAGAGAAGTTTTAGAAAAAATAATTTATAAAAAAGATTTTAAAAAGAATATTATAAATTTTGCTATGGGAGTGGCTAAAGCCAGAAAATATAAATTCTTACATTTTAATTAAGAAAGGAGGAAATTAATATGGCTAATGATAAAGCTTCTGCTTCAATATATCTCTCTTTAAGTTTATTAGATAATTATAAGAGTTTAAGTGGAGAATTAAAACGACATATTGAAGATATGCAAAAAGAAATAGATAAAAATACATTAAAATTACCAACAGTTGATAGTAAAGAAACAAAAAGAAGTATAGAAAAAACACTTCAAGATATAAACAATCAAATAAGCAAAGGAAGTTTTAAAAAATTAAATATTGATGGAATTCTTTCTCAAATGATAGATGAGGTATATAGTCCAAATAACTCAGCTATTGTAAGACAAACAAAAGCAAATGAAACTTTAGCAGGATTCCAAGCATTAAAAAAATTAATGAGTTCTAAAGCACAACCTATTCAAGATTTAAATTTACAAGAACGTTTAAGTAAATTAAGTTCTGTGGCATTAGAAAGAATATTTAATTATATTCGACAAATGGATAGTGCTAATAATTTAAAAATGGATTCTACTACTGCTTCTACTATAGACATGTTCATAAAACAAGAGTCTGATAATATATATGAACGAATTATAGGAAATGCATTATCAAAAAGTTTAGGACAAAATACCCATGGTTCTAAAGGAAAAGTTATAAATAATGTAAAATATAGTAAACGATTATCCGATACTTTTGATGATTTATCAACTAAAATTGCCGAAAGTAGAATAGGTATACAGAATTATGATAAAGAAAGACACTCTATGGATATTACTAAAGGTAGAGGCGATGCAGAAAGTATTTACAATTATGTAGCTTTATATACTCAACGTCAAACCATAGTAGAAGAATGGAATAGAAAAGAACAAGAGTACACAAATAGTTTACAAGAACATAAATCGTTAATTGAAAATAGACAAAAAATATTAAAAACAATTCAAGAATTAGATGCAGAAGATGAAAATTATACAAACAATAAAAATAATCTTTTACAAACAGTTGAAGGAATGGACACAGATATAGCCAATATTGAAAAAAGAATATCTCTTCAAGAACAAATGCGGAAAGCTTACAAATCCTTTGGATTAGATAAAGTTTCTACAGGTTCGACAGAAGAAGCACTCTTATTTCAAGCATTAAATCCAGAAAAATTAAAGGGCAAATTTAATGCTTTGGGTATAAATAAGGGAGACTTAGAAAACATCCAACAAGCCGCAATAGATTATGTACATAGTTTATTTGCTCAAATACCAAAGTATATACCAGAAATAGCAAAAGCAGAACTTGAAAATCAAGTAAATGAATATAATAGACAAATTAATGCTCCAAATGGTAAAGAATTAAATCGAGAGGAAGAATTAGCTTTAAATCGAGAAAGAACATTAAAGGCAAATCTTGATAAAATGCAAAATTATGCTAATAGTTTAAGTTCTTATACAGATAAGATACAAAATGCCGAAAATGTTTTACAACGTCAGTTTGCTGTGGCTCAAGCAGGTGGAACTTCTTTAGACAATAGAGCATTAAAAGGATTAGTCGGTGGAGGAAAAGTCCCCGAAGATTCCTTAGAAGCATATTATCAAACTTTAATTAAAAATAGGGAACAATTATTAAAAGATATAGAAAATATTAAAAATAAAGCACAAGAAATAGAATTAGAGAATCCTTTTGGAGAAGGAGAAAATGCTTTTAATACAGATAATTTAATTAATTTATATGATGCTCAAATTAAAATAATAGAAGAAAAAAGAAATAATTATCTTAAATTAAATAATGAATTAATTGAAGCACAAGCTAAGGCTAAACAACAAGAAACGACTGATGCAAAAACTTTTAATTTTAACCAAGAAGATTTAAGCCAATTATTAGGGAAAATTGATGAAGTAGTACAAGCTTTTTCAGCAATACAAGGAACTTTTAATATAACAGAAGAAAGTTTTTCCCCTATTATTCATAGTCTTGAAACAATTTTAGATTTAATCCTAAAAATATCTTCTGCGGAACAAAATACCGTAGATTTCTCATATACAACAGGAATAAAAGAGGGGGCTGAAGAACAAACAACTCAAATTATTACATTAAAAGGATTAATAGAAAGTTTAAACGGTTTAAAAATTGATACTTCTTCTTTTGATGTTTTAGCTGAAAAATTAAAAGATATTAAATTAAATTCAGAACAAATATCTATAACACCAGAAACATTTCAACCTTTAATTGATGGTATTAATAAAGTCATAGAAACTTTAGATAATTTTGTTCAAAAATATGAAACGGTTAATAATAGTCTCCATATGATGCTTAACACGGGATTATTTGGTGAATCTCTTTTTAAGGATATTGAAGAAACCCCAAAATTAGACCTTCTTCGTTCTAATCTTAATGGAGAAATAGGATTTTATAGTGGTCAAATTGAAAATGAAATAACGGGATTAAAAAGTGCTCTTTTGTCTTTACCAAAATCAACTATTGATATTAATGCTTTAGAATTATTACTTAAAAAAATTGGAGAGGTCTCAACATCTTTAGAAAAAATAAATGTTGAATGGAAAGATGCTTTTAACGCATCTGATTTAATAAATACTTTTAATAAAATTTCTAATGGATTAGATACTATTATTAATAAATTAACTACTTTACAAGAATCTGGTGGGATTAAACAGGTTGTTTCTCAAATAGATTTTGCAAGTTTACAAAATAGTGAAGATTTTAAAAAAATAGTTCAAGGAACTCCAATTCCAACTTCAGAGAAAATAAGAAATCAAATTAAAGATTTATTAATAGAACAAGCTAAAGAATATATGCAATCATATATATTCGACCCAAAAGAACTAGCCTTAGACCCTAAAAAATTAGGTGATTTTATTAGAAAAACTCGTGGAGAAGCTATAAATAAATATGGTAAACTTTATGATACTCCTGCTTTAATTACTAAAGCTATGTCTGGAGCAGGATTTCATTCAAAAGACCCTAAAACAGAATTTCATATTGAATCTTCTAAAGAATTAGTAAATGACAGAATTAATTTAGCATTAGGTCAATTTGCCAGAAGTGATAAAGGTATTAATATTCTAGTAGAACAGTTAAAAGAATATCAAGAAGCTTTAGATAATACTATAACTCAGCGTAAAGAATTATCTAAAATGATTGACTCTGAAACTACTATAAAAAATATGCTCCCAGAAGATATAAAATCTAAAGCTGAAGAAATTTCTCAAGCTTTACATAATATGTATTCAGAAGGTAAACAGGGGACTAAAGAATATTTAGCCGCACAAATTGAACTGGAAAGATTATTAAAACAAAGTGTCATTAATTTTGGTGATGGCAGTAGTAAAAAGGGAATGGAATTATTAGGAGCAGAAAATATTAAAGATGCTGAAACAAAATTGGTTGAATTTTGGCAAAGCCAAGGGTCTGCTTTTGATGATTTTTCAATGAAATTTACTGATTATTATACTAACTTATATGATACTGTTAATCCTAATAAATTATCTAATATGCAGGATATGGTAGTTAAGGGATTAGGTTTTATGGGTTCATCTGGAACTTCTGGTTTTAATTTATTTGAAGATATAACTCAAAAAACAGAAGAACTTAAATTTGTTATTGATTATATTAATGAAAATTATCAACAAATTAATGAAGCCGCAGAAAGATTAGTTCAATTTGGTAAATTAAATACAGAACAGGCTCAACAGCAAGCACAGGCCGAAGAACAAGTTGCTAATGCTACAGAAAGAGCCGCAGAAGCACAGACTAATGTAGCAAGAGAGAATCCAGACGGAAGTATTTCTAATCCAAATGTAGATTCTAATCCACAGATAAAAGTAGAATTTGATAATGATTCTGTAATTAATGTTGTAGAAGAACTTGGAACTTTAACGGATTATATTAATAATCAATTTAGTAATCTTCCCCCCATTAGAGTTAATTTAAACCCAGATTCAATGGCAGATATAAATACTCAAATAACCGCCCTAATTCAAACTTTTGACGGTAATAAAGATATTCCTATTGAAGTTCATTTAAACTATGATAATACTTCTGTAGAACGAATTAATGAGATTATTAATCAAATTAATAGTCAATTTAACAATGTTATTTCAATTCAGATTGAAGTAAATTCAGAATCGTTAACAAATGCTCAAAATCAAATAACTGACTTTGTTTCTAATATTGTAAATTATACTCATATCCCTCTTGAAATATCTTTAAGCTATAATGAAGCTTCTTTAGAGCATGTACATCTTATAGCAGAAAATATTGTTGCTGAATTAAATCAACAATTTGCTCAAGTTGAAATTAGTCCTCAAATTACTGTAGATGGGTCTCATATTGTAATTAATGGTAATCAACCTCCAGTAATACCAATAAATACACCTGCGGAACCTCAAATTGAATCTCCTATTTCTCCTGCGGTAGTTAATGAAGTTAAAGGTGCTGAACAACAGATTAGGGAAGAAATTCAAACAACTAATGAAGCAGTAAAATATGAATGGGAATTATTTAATGAACCTACAGGACAATTATCTTTCTTTGAGAATTTAGCGGAAGAATCAACAGAAGCTACTAATATAGTTACTGAAAATTTAAATAAAATTAAAAGTAATATGTTAGATATAGAAGGTCAAATAACTTTAGATGATTTCAGAGAAGAACAAAAAAGAGCACAATATGAACATACTATGACTTATAATGCCAATGATAGATTACGTTATATTGGGAATCGTGTAAAAGCAACCAATAATATTGATTTATCTAAATATGATGGAGTAAATACGAATAACTTAGATTCTATTCGTAATTCACAAAAATTAATTGACCAATATTATAGATTATTACAAAGTAAATATAACGAAAATGGTGAATTATTAGAGCCTAATAAATTACAATTCGCATTAGATTTAGTTAAAAAAATATGGACTGAAATTGATAATATTCGAAATTTAACAGAGCAAATTGAATTACCCGATAGTATTGAAAATGTTTTAGCCCAAGAACATGCTGAAGTTTTGGCTCAACAAGAAAAAGAACGTCAACAAACAATAAGTGATTTAGAAAAGAATTATGCTAAAGAAACAAGAAATAATTCATATGGTTTTAAAGATATTTTAAATGCTACTAAATTCGATGAAAATTATCAAGGAATAAGTACACAAAGACTTGAAGATTATAGAACAAGTGTAGACTTGTTAAAAGAGGCTAAAGCCGAAGTTGAAGCTAATTTTGACGCTAGTGGTAAATTAGTTGGAAATTATGAAGAAGCAAAAAAAGCAATCCAAAATTATAAAGACGCTTTAACTGAAGTTAAACGCATTCAAGAAGAAATAACTATAGAAGGTAAAAATTCTCAAGAAGCTAATATGTTAGGGGATAAAGCCTATTTAGAAAAAACACTAGGCAGACAAGCGGCAAAAGGCAGATTATGGGACACGGATATTAATAAAATTAATAATAACTATAATTCTTTAAAAGATAATTTTACTGAAGAACAAATAACAGAATTTAATACTGAATTAGAAAAAATAAATAAGCTTCGTGAACAGATTATTCAAGGTTTTGATAATAAGGGAAATCTAATTGGAAATCCAGATGAGATTAGCAAAGCAGTTGACCAATATCACCAAGCTTATGATATTATTCTTTCTATTATTAGATTAGTTAAACAAAATAAAGCTGAAAGTAATACAGATACAGGTGTCTCCAAAGAAGGTAAAAGTGTTATAGGTTTATTTAATAAGTCTAATGATAAATTAACCGATTTAGATACTTTATTTAATAAAGTAGGAACTGGCGAAAAGGGAGGCTATGTTTATACAGAAGAATACGCTCAAGCGCTTGAAAACGCTAAATTAAAAGCAGATGCGTTAAAAAAGTCTCTAGAACAAATTGATTGGGCAGATGGAAAACAAGTAGAAACAGCAAAACAACAAATTAAAGATTTCGAAGACCAGATTAAAGAATTAAACGGAATGAACAAAGATATGGTTGCCAAGAGCGGGGCTAAATTAGCAAGAAATATTGCCAAATATATGAATGATAATCCCGCCCTTTCTGATGAAGCCAGAGAAAAATTGCAAAGCTATTATGATTTAATTATGAACAGTAGTGAAATAGGAGCAGGTCAATTAAAAGAGATTGGTATTGCTTTTACAGAAATTCAAGCACAAGAAGAAGCCGCAGGTAATACTGGACAAACTTTCTTTAGTATGCTTGAAGGTAGGGCTAAATCATTACTTGCTTCGTTGGCAACTTTTATGAGTTTTTATAGAGTTCTTGGATATATTAGAGAAGGATTTGGTATAATTAAAGAATTTGATGATGCTCTTGCAGAAATGCAAAAAGTTAGTAACGAAACTCTTGATACTCTTAAAGAGTTCCAAACTACCACTTTTGATTTAGCAGACGGTATTGGTACTGATGCTTTAGCATTACAACAATCTGTTGCTGAATTTATGAGATTAGGTCAATCTTTACAAGAAGCTACTGATTCTGCGAAATCTGCTAATATTCTTTTAAATGTTTCTGAATTTACTGACGCTAGTGAAGCTTCTGAAGCTTTAATTGCTATGTCACAAGCGTATCAAGACCTCAGTAATATGGAAATTATTGATGTTATCAATAAACTTGGTAATGATTTCCCGATTTCTACACAAGGTCTTGCTACTGCATTACAAGATGGTGCGGCATCTTTAACAACTGCGGGTAACAGTTTTTATGAAGCCGCCGCATTAGTAACGGCAGGTAATAGAATTACACAAGACCCATCCAAAGTCGGTAAAGCAATGAGAACCATTGCTCTTCGTTTAACTGGTACTGAAGCTAGTAAAGCCGAATTAGAGGAGGACGGTGAAGAGGTTGAAGGTATGATTACTAATGTCTCTAAATTAAGAGATGTAATTATGCAAGCAACCAAGGTTGAAAGTAATAATTTTAAAGGTTTTGACATTTTAAAAGATAATGGGGCTTATAAGAGTACTTATGAAATTCTTTTAGGAATAGCTGATATTTATGAAGAAATTGTTGAAAATGATGAAAAATATGGTACTAAGGGAGCAAACTTATTACTTGAAACTATTGCAGGTAAAAATAGGGCTTCTATTGCCGCTTCAATTCTTCAATCACCACAAATGCTTAAAGACGCTTATGCTGAAGCCATTGACGCTGAAGGTTCTGCCGAAATCGAAAATGCTAAATTTGTTGATTCCATTTCTGGACATTTAGAAAAATTAAAAAATGCTTGGCAAGAAGTATGGGCAAATACTTTAAATAGAGATGTTATTAATTTCTTCTTAGATTTGGGTACAGCTATTTTAAAAGTTGTTAGCAATATAGGACTTATTCCTAGTTTACTTATTGCAGGTGGTGGTATTGCTACTTTATATGAATTTGCTAAAAACGGTGGAATAATTGTTCAGGGGTTACATGCTTTAAACGATGCTTTAATAGCTAATACTGTTATCAAAGAAGCTAATACAGTAGCTACTGAACAAGAAACAAAAGCTAATATAGAAAATGTAGGGTCTCAAGCCGCAGAAACAGCCGCAGATGCCGCTGATACCGCACAAACAATGGCACAAGCGGCGGCGACAGAAGCTAATGTAGCGGCTACTAGACAAGAAACAGCAGAAAATGTAAAAAATGCGGCTTCTCAAGGAGTAAAAGAAGGAAGTAAGAAGACTTCAATAGGTGCAAATTTAGCTACTAACTTTAGTTTATTAAAAGAAACTGCTTCTAATGCATTTACCGCTATAGGTGGAATTAAAGGTATTTTAGGAGGAGGTTTAGTCATTGGTGGTATTGTTGCCGCAATCCAAGCCTATGACGCTTTAAATGTTTCTGCCACTGAAACAGCAAAAGAGGCTAAAGAAATTTCCTCTGCGTTTGAAGAATCATTAGGAACAATTCAAAAGCATAAGGATTCTGTTAATGAATTATCTGAAACTTATCAGAAATTATCTAGTGGAGTTAATACTGCTACTAATGCCAATCTAACTTTATCTAATGATGAATATTCACAGTATTTAGACACTTGTAATAAAATAGCTGATTTATATCCTCAATTGGTCACTGGATATGATTTACAAGGTAACGCTATTATTAATCTTACTGATAATGTTAAAGATTTGCAAAAAGCTTTAATCGAAGAACAAAAAACAGCGGCTAATACTTTCCTGCAAGGTGGAGAAAAGAAAGGTATTGGAGGCTTTTTTGATAATATATTTGGTTTCTTTGGTCTTGGAAATAAAAATTCTATTAAAGATAACTTTAATAAAAATTATGATAAATATAATGATATTCAAACTATACGAGACCAATTTTTAAATAAGGATAATGTTTCATTAGATGATTATACTTTATTTAGAACTGATTTACTTGGAAAGTCTTTAAATGGAGATATTGAAGCCACTAATTTATTAACTACTTTAGGAGAAATATCTAATGGACTAGTTGATTCTGATGAAAAATTACAAATCTTTTTAAATGATTTAAAAGGTATGAATATATCTCCAGAAATGCAACAGTCTATCAAACAGGCTCAACAGACTATTCTTAGTGAACTTAGTTTAAATGATGATTATTGGAATTTAATTTATAGTGATAATGAAAAAATAAAATCATTTGCTCCAGATTTATTTACAAATGCTGTTAATTCTTTATCTCCAGAAAAATATAGTGATATATTTTCTACTAAGGATGGAGCCAAACAATATGCTGATAACTTAGTAAAAGGAATCAATTCTGCTTTGTCTGGTTCTAATGCTGATGTTTTTACTGATGCTATAACAAATATAAATAAATTTGTTTCTGGGGAAGGAACTTTAGCTCAAGCTAATATGGGGGACTTTGTTAAAATTGCAGATTCATATAAGCAAGCATTTATAGAGGCTTTTGCTGATTCCGAAATAGACGGAGCAGAAGTTTTTAGTGCCATGTTTAATGATAAAGAAGTCCTTGGTTTAACCGAACGTTTTAATCAAGTTTTAGACAATGCATCCTTCATTCAAAATGATACTCAAAAACAACAAGCACTCAATTACTTTAATTCATTGGGTCAAGAAGAAGCTAAAATGTATACAGAATCTTTCAAAGATGCAACTAGCTTCGAAGATGTTGATAGAAAATTTGGAGGTTTTCAACGTTCTTTAGCCGCAAAAGCACATGAAGCAATTATCAATATTGAAGATGAAACTGCCGCTATTAATACATTAAAATCCGCTATTTCTTCTTCTAATGGAGATACTGGATTATCTTCAGAGGAAATTACAAATCTTGAAACATTATTTAAAGATTTAATGGACGAAGATGGTAATCCTTTATATAGCGCACCAGAATTATTTGAAAATACCGCTAATGGAATTAGATTAAATCAAAAACAATTAAAGAAATTAAATAATGAATACAAACGTGAAAAAATTGGAGAGGCCACTGACAAATTAGATTATTATCAAAAAGCTTTAATTGAAACTCAAAACGAAATAGATAAATTACGAGGGGTTCAAGGAAAAGAAGCTGATTTATCAACAGAAGAACGCAACAGAGATAATATTCTTCAAAATATTGATGCTTTACAACGTGAAATTGCACAATATGAAGGATTAACTTCTGCTTATAATGAATACGTCAACGCTTTAAGCACGGCAAATGGTAATGCGGGTTATGACACTATTCAAAGTGGTTATGATACTGTAAAAGATTTGATTGACCGTGGTTGGGGTGGTGCTGATGAAGTTCGTCAGTATGTGCAAATGTTCTCAAAAGAGGATGTTTCAACTTGGTCTGTTGACCAACTTATTGAACGTTTCAATGAATTAGATGATGCTATCAATAGTACAGGATATAGTTATAAAGATTTCTTTACAGTTGATGAAGATGGTAAAACAACATCTGACGGTGTATTTAATTTTTTAGATGTTTTAAAACAAGAAGCTAAAGATAAAGCTAAAGATTATAATTTCTCAGATGATATGATTAATCAATTAGTCTCTGTAGAAAAGAAATATAGTGATGTCACTCATCAAATGGAAGATTTTTATTCATTTGATTTTGATGCAATTGGTGGAGACCAAGCTGTAGCAGATTTAATGAATATGGATATTTCCACACTCCATAAATGGCTTGAAGCCGCTGAAACAGCAGGTTTTGATGTTGTATGGACAGATTATGCTCATAAAGTCGCAAAAGCTACAGATAATATTAAAAAAGCAAAAGAAACATTAGAAGAATTTAAAGAAGTTAATGCTGAAGATTATAAATTAAATACGTCTGCGGATACGGTTGAAAATGTTAATGCTGAATTAGAAAAAGCCCAAGAATTAATAGCAAAGGTTCAAGATAATAAAGATTTAAGTCCAGAAGCAAGTACAGCTTCTTTAGATTATATTCAAGCACAATTGGATAAACTTATTCAGACTAAATTAAAACTTGAACAACCTTTATTATTTGATACTAATATAGGTAGTGTTGAAGGTGAATACCAAGGTCTATTTATTGCCTTACAAAAATATGGTCTTGAATTACAAACTGTTCAAGAATATAGTAAAGCAGGATTGCCTATTGATACTAGTGTAGCAGATAAAAGATTAAAAGAAGTTTTAGACGCTCTTAAAGATGTTCATGAACAAACAGGAGAAGATTTCGGACTTAATTTTGAATTAGAAGATGAAGATTTATTTGAGCAATTAAAAGAGAAATTCGCCAATGCGGAAATTTCTATTCCCATTAATCAAGTTATGGGTGATAGCTTTGATTATAGTAAATTACCTCAAGGTAAAGATACTATAGTTAAAGTAAAAACTATACTAGATGATAATGGAACGATTCAAGGTCTCCAATTAATTGATTCTTTAGGTAATGTTATTGATGGTTCTAATTATAATGCAAACGTTAATGTTCAAGATAATGCTTCTGGAACAGTGAATGATGTTCAAGATTCATTAGAAGAAGTTGATGGAGAATCTGCAACAGCAAGTGTTGGAGTAAAAGATAATACTACAAAAACAATAAATGAAATAAATAGACAAAGAAGTGCGTTTATACGACCCGCTTCTACAACATGGACTATAAATAGTAATATACAAACCATTTCTAGGTCTTTTAATGATGTTAAAAATGAATTTGTAAAATCTCGTAATAGTTATTGGACTATTCATGAGACAACTGTTAAAGAAACTAAATCCGCAGGAAGTGTTGGAACAAGACCTTCCAGAGTTTTTGGTACGGCCCATGCATTAGGTACTGCCTATGCTAGAGGTACATCTGGAAATTGGGGAGTTCCCGAAGACCAAGATGCATTAACTGGTGAACTTGGCGAAGAACTTGTTGTTAGAGATGGTCATTTCTTTACCGTAGGTTCTGAATCTACTGAAATGGTTCATCTGCAAAAAGGTGATATTGTTTTTAATGCAGACCAGACTAAACAGATATTCGAAAAAGGTAGAATTGTTAACGGTTCTCGTAGAGGTAGAGCGCACGCTGATGGTACTGCTTATTCTGCGGGTTCT
>OCTX012225854.1_pt1 | contig 69027 bp, 42 predicted proteins | sample 1539691 | NCBI WGS metagenome assembly OCTX01 (sample SAMN02144231, study PRJEB22623) | gut metagenome | biome: sheep rumen | host: Ovis aries | place: New Zealand
GCTCCCCCAGCCATAACTGCCAAACCAACCCAAGAGGTGGTTCTTGATGTCTTTGCCTGCAATCTCGGAGAGCAACACGTCCATCTCGTGATACAATCCCGTATTGTAAGTAGGAGCGCCCACGATAAGGCCATTGTAACGGAAGATGTCGCGGATGATATAGGAATGATGCGTTTTCGACACATTATATATTACTATATTCTTCAATCCCTCCTGACTTGCCGCTCTTGCGATAACTTCAGCCATTCGTTCCGTGTTGCCATACATCGTACCATAGCATATCACCAAGCCAGGTTCGGTTTCGTACTTACTCATCTGGTCGTACATACCCACCACCTTGTCGATATAATCATGCCAAACAGGTCCATGAGTGGCACAGATGTAGTCAATCTTCACGCCAGCCAGTTTCTTCAAGGCATTCTGTACGGGAACACCATACTTGCCAACGATATTGGAATAATAGCGAACCATCTCCAACCAGAACGTATCGCAATTGATTTCGCTATCAATCACGCCACCATTCAATGCACCAAAGCAACCGAATGCGTCGCCAGAAAACAAGATATTGTTTACGGAGTCGAGCGTCACCATCGTCTCTGGCCAATGCACCATAGGCGTCAACACGAAATTCAACGTGTGGTGTCCCAATTCCAATGAGTCACCATTCTTCACTTCCAATTGATTGTCGCCAATGCCATAGAATCCCTGCATCATACCGAAAGTTTTCTTGTTGCCCACAATCTTCGCATTGGGATAATACTTTTTCATCAAAGCCAACGAACCACTATGGTCGGGTTCCATGTGATTGATGACAATGTAGTCGATAGGACGGTCACCTATCACTTCATGAATGTTTTCCAGACATTGCGTAAAGAAATCCACCTCAACGGTATCAATCAAACACACCAAATCGTCGTCTATCAAGTACGAATTATATGAAACACCATTTGGCAAAGGCCACAATCCTTCAAAAAGATTTTTGTTGCGGTCGTTAACGCCAACATAATAAACTTTGTTGCTAATTTCTATCATCGGTATATCGTTATTTAAATAATTTGCAAATATCCGAATTTTTATGCAAATAGCAAAATGATTTCGCAAAAAACATCTCCTTACATTTTGTTATTTGCCCAAAAATATAGAAATTTGCAAACTGAACCATAATACTTTTATATATGCGCAAGGTAATAGGAATAGGAGAGACCGTTCTCGACATCATATTTAAAAACGACCAACCCATCGGAGCATATCCTGGAGGGTCTACTTTTAATGCCATCATCTCATTGGGACGTTGTGGCGTAAACACCTCGTTCATCTCTGAGGCAGGAAACGACCGAGTGGGTAAACAAATCATCGATTTTCTCAAGGAAAATGGCGTTGACGCATCTGGCGTCAGTCGTTTTCCCGACTCACAATCGCCCATCTCATTGGCATTCCTCAACGAGAACAACGATGCGGAATATCTTTTTTATAAAGACCATCCACACGACCAATTGGATTTCGTATATCCCGACATACAAGCAGACGACATCGTATTGTTTGGCTCTTACTTCGCCGTCAATCCCGTTATCCGCCCACAAGTGATGGGTTTGTTGGATTACGCTCGCAATCATGGTGCCATTATCTATTACGACGTGAATTTCCGTCCGTCGCATAAGCACGAAGTAATGAAACTCACGCCAAACTTGTTGGAGAACCTTGAATATGCAGACATCGTGCGCGGAAGTCATGAGGATTTTGAAGTGTTATACAAGATGGACGACCCCAATAAGGTGTATAATTCGGAAATCTCCTTCTATTGCAAGAAGTTTATCTATACACACGGAAGCAAACCCGTAACGTTGAGAGCAGAAAATGGTTTCCGCAAAGAATATCCCGTTAAGCAAACCCAAACCGTGAGTACCATCGGTGCAGGCGACAACTTCAACGCAGGTTTCATTTTCGGCTTGTTGAAGTATGGCATTACGCGCAGACATATTGAAAGCGGACTCACCGAAGAGCAATGGGACAATATCATTGAATGTGCCCAAGCATTCTCTGCCGAAACGTGTAAAAGTCTCTTCAACTACGTATCCGTAGAGTTTGGAAAGCAACAAAAAGCATGAAATACCAAACGGCAACCCTTAGCAACGGATTACGAATCATCCACTTACCTTCTACTCTGCCCGTCGTGTATTGCGGTTATCAGATTGCCGCAGGTACACGAGACGAACAAGTTGGAGAAGAAGGTTTGGCGCATTTCTGCGAACATATCACATTTAAGGGAACACAACGACGTAGTTCGTTGCAAGTATTGAATTGCTTGGAGCGAGTAGGCGGAGAACTGAATGCCTACACCACCAAGCAACGCACCACGTATTATTGTGCCATCTTGAAAGACCATGTGGCAAAAGCGGTAGACTTATTGACCGACATCGTTTTTCATAGTACTTATCCCCAAACGGAAATCGACAAGGAAGTGGAAGTGATTTGCGACGAGATTGATAGTTATTATGATTCGCCAGCCGAATTGATTTACGATGAGTTTGAGAACATCGCATTCCATGACCATCCTTTAGGGCATAATATCTTGGGAACTTCCGAACGAGTTAGAAGTTTTACCACAGAAGACGCATTGCGGTTTACGAGAAAGTTTTATCGTCCCGAGAACGCTATCTTCTTCAGTTATGGGGACGTGGATTTCAAACGATTGGTCAAACTATTAGAAACGAGAAACCGCGACGTGGCACGTGGAGAGGTTGTTCTTGAACGCACACTTCATGCCCCTACTCCACCCTTGGTACAAACGACGATTCGTGAAATGCACACTCATCAAGCGCACGTGATGATGGGTTGTTTGGCATATGATATCCATCATGATTTCAGAATCCCACTATATCTATTGAACAACATACTTGGCGGTCCTAACATGAACGCGAAGTTGAATCTTGCCTTGCGCGAACGACGTGGATTGGTGTACACGGTGGAAAGCATGGCAACCTATTATAGTGATACGGGATTGTGGAGCGTATATTTCGGATGCGACCCACATGATGTGGAGAAGTGTTGCAAGTTGGTAAGAAAGGAATTGAATCTCGTCAAGAAGAAAGTGATGAGTGACGTTCAACTCAAGGCTGCCCAACAACAAATCAAAGGGCAAATTGGCGTGGCTTGCGACCATCGACTTCAATTTGCCCTTGACTTTGGTAAGAATTTCTTGCTTTATGGTTGGGAGAAAGATATTAACTCTCTATTCCGACAAATAGACAACGTAACGGCGGAAGACATCATCGAAGTGGCCAATGAACTTTTTCAAGAAGAAAAGTTAATGACCTTGATTATTCGATGATTACTTTACCACCTTCTTTCCATTCACGATATAGATACCTTTACCCATCGGAAGATTATCGGAAACCTTACGTCCTTGGAGATCGTAAATGCCATTAACGGCATCTTGCGTCTTCTCATCGTATCTCACGTCATCAATACCATCAACGTAAGTGTTCACCTTCTTCATCTCCTCTTCGGTAAGGATAAGCCAACGTTGTGTGGTGGCAGAGTTGGCGAGATTGAACGTAGCTTGACCTACCGTACCTGATGCATTGGCAAGCATACAATTAGGCGACCATTCAGTGATAGGATGGATAATCCAATAGCCACGATACTTCTCTGAGGTAACATCTACACGACCGCGCATGAGATGCAGCCAATCGTTGGCAACTGGAGAAGTACGCGTTGCGGCGGCAAAGCGCGAACCATTGTACGTGATATACTTACCCGTAGCTGCATTGCGCATGGTATAATACTGATTGGAAGGCTCAAACGACAGATACCAAGCGGTGGAGTCATTAGCGGCTGCCTCATCGCTACTCATCTGAACCACTCGCAACTGACCTCCAGTAGTTTCCTTCAAATACGAAGTATATAAGCCACGATCTTCATTTTCGCTCTTGAGGTAATATTTCACGTCGTCTTCATGTTCGAAAGAATAGTATGGTTCGGCAAACGTAGAATAATTGTGTTCCAAGCCATCTTCTCCCAACGCCTGACAAATCAATGCATTGGCATAATAAAGAGCCAAAGTTCCATTATCCTCATTCGCACCATTGATGCCGTATGGCCACATGTGTTGATAGTCACCATTCAAACGAGAACCTGTGGTGTTATCCCAAAAGTCGAGGAATGCGCTAACACGATCGCCTAACCATTGTCCAGAACCAACCGTTCCGCCATTGTAATTCTGGGTGCTTGAACGCAAAATGGTCTTACTCCATTGGGTTGAATAAGGTATCACGCCCAATCCATGTTCCATTTCGTGCATGATGGTACCCGTGCGTTGATAAGAGGAATTGGCTCCCATATTCATCCAGGGATTATCGCCATAATAGCAATCTGCCGTTGGTGTTCCAGAACTATAACCAATGCTGAATGGCTTTCGGGCAGAAGAAAGCTTATTGAATATCTCGCAAGCCTCCGTAGCGGCAGCATTCACGCGTTTGTTGGCTGCCTCATCACCACCATTGTTGTACCAATACGTGATATTACCTTTAGGAATGGTATAGAAACGAATCACGTCACCATATTTCACGCGCCCTTCCTTAGTCTTGGCGTATGCACGCATATAATATTTGGTGCAAGGAGTCAAGTCTTCTATGTAATAGATTTCACCATGATTCGAAAGATAGTTCGTCGTGGTATTGTCATTGATGGTCGGATTACCTTCGGTATTCCAACAGAAACCTTGCTCGGATATTTCACTTGATGAGAAACCGCTGGTAGATAAACGACCGAATGCCATGGTTGCTCCACGAGCAAAACGTGGGTCGGTAACAACCGCCTTTTTGCTATTATCCCAATTATATTCATCTAAGGCTTTCATCAAAGAGTTGACATGCTCGTCTATTACATCAAACGAAGCAGAAGCATCATCGTAGATGGCTTGTGCGGCATCTATCTCTGCCTTCAATGCTGAAGCACCTTTCCCCGAACCATCACCGTATGCAGCCAAAGCCTCATCGATATATTGTTTCAAGAAAACCTTCTTTGTTTCCATGTCAATATCGCCTACTGGCGTATCGCGCTCTATCTTCACGAAATCAAGAATCAACTGAGCATAAGCACCAGCAACGGGCGACTGAGTGGAAGCGTATCCGATTTGGATATTACCAGAAACGGCTTGTGCAATGGTAAAAGACACGGTATCAACTACCCATTCACCTTGAGGGAACTTACGGACACTACTCATCGAACGTCTTCCTGACGATGGAATCCATGATGTTTGATTGTAGGCGTTGACTTGGGAGCTGGCATTGTAATATGCGGTAATCAACTTGTAATTACCTGCGGGCAACATGATGGTTTGCGCATACAACTGGGAGGAATTGAAACCTGGCGAGAAAACCAATCCTCCACCTTCTGCAACACCATTGGAACCCGTGGCAGGAACAGACAATCCCGTGAATGTCTTCTTGGTACCAAACTGATACACTCCCGCAATCACGTTTGTCAAGGCTGGATTTACCACCGTCCATCCGTCGATGTCGAGAACTTCAGTTTCCACGTCGCCCTCATCATCCACGGTATAATCGAAACGAGTATCGAAACTTGCGTTTTTCAGATAGATATCCGTTACATCGTAATACGTTTGTGCTTGCATACCAATCATACCTTGACACGCAAGAACACAAGTAAGGAGTAATGATTTCATTTTCATAAGCTATTTTGGTGTATAGGTTCTAAGTTTTGACAAAGATACACCTTTTTTGTCATAGAGTCTATATTTTCATGATTTTTTTCGAGAAAATGCAGAAAATATTTATCTTTGCAATGAATAGCAGTAAGTTTAACGCAAAAATATACAACACCATGAAACATCGTTTACTCTTACCCTTGATTTTGGCATGTAGCACATGGCAAAGCTATGCGGAAGACATTGACGTGGTTTACATGATTACCACATTGAATTCTGGTACGACCAAGGAAATCATGCTCTCGAATGATACTTCGTTTGTTGGTCCTAAACTTTTCAACAAGGAAAATAAACTAATCATCGACGGAAAATCGTACACGCCTGACGACATTCAGGAGATTCGTTTCGAGAAGCGAACCATTGATGCCATCGTCACGGTAGAATCTCAAGTAGACATGCGCAACAAAGACAATGCCGTTTACAATCTCAATGGACAGAAGGTATGCGACATCGAGACGTTTGAATCTCAACGTACTTCCTTGCCCAAAGGCATTTACGTGATTAACGGTAAGAAATTCATCAAAAAATAACTGAGCCATGAAGAGATTACTTTTTATCATACTTGCAACGCTCAGTTTGCATCAAGCCTTCTCACAAGATACGATTTGGGTGAAATACGACAATCGTTTCAAGGCAAACAAGTCGTTCTCTATCGGCACCGCTGATTCCATTGAGTTTAGGATGCAAGAGCGAGATGGCTCTATTCCCATCATGAAAATATACAGGAGTAACGTCAGTCGCGGTTATGTTGAATATCGCTTGTCAACGTTGTTTGGTCCCGATGGAATATATGGCGGAAGTATCATGCTGAAAAATCCTGGTAGGATATTGTATCAACCAAGTACGTATTCCAACGTTAACTATACCGACAATGCCAGCAGATGGAGTTTCAAGCGTTCGATGGAAAGCGAACATTTCGTCGTATTCTGGGAAAAAGGATTTGGGGATGATCCCACAAGAGCAGGTAGTTATAGCTTTAATCCCAAGTCGATGTTGGCCAATGCAGAGAAAATATGGAATAAATATGTAGATGAATTGGGCTTCTTGGTTCCAGGGAAGTCTACTACCGATTCGTATAAGATAGAAATGTACGTGTTCTATCAAACAGACTGGAAAGCGGAAGGTTCGGGAGTGGACGCGAAAGTGGGATTGCTCAACGTAAGTCCTGGAGCCATCTCGTCGCGTGGCGGAATGACCGTAGCACACGAGATTGGCCACACTTTCCAATACTTAGTGAGTTGTGACCTCGGACAACAACATGGTTATAATTACGGTTATGGTGCCAATGCCTCTGGAGGTAATGGTTGGTGGGAGAGTTGCGCTAACTGGCAAGGCTATAAGTGTTATCCTGAACGCCAATTCACGGACGGGGAGTATTTTGAAGGTCATTTACCGAAACACCACTTAAATATCTTGCATGAAGATTGGCGCTATGAAAACTGCTTCGTTCAAGATTATTGGTGCATGAAACACGGAAAGGACTTCATCGGCAAACTTTGGCGACAAGCAAACAAACCAGAAGACCCCATCGAGACATACAAGCGTCTTAACAATTTATCCCAAGAGGAAATGAATGATGAAATGTATGAGGGATTTGCGCGTATGGCAACATGGGATATTGACGGCGTACGTGAGGTAGCCAAGCATCGCATTGGCCAACACGTTGCCCATCTACACAAGATAGCTGGTGAAAACGCATGGGAGGTAGATTCTGCCTATTGTCCTCAAAACTATGGCTATAACATCATCAACCTCAATTCTGCACAAGCTGGAACGGTGGTGAAGGCTCATTTCAAGGGTATTGCTGGCAATAAGGGTTATCGAGCCATCAATACGGATAAGGCTGGATGGAGATACGGATTCGTTGCTTATAGTAATGATGGAACAAGAACATACGGAGAGGTTGGACGCGACAAGGAAGGCGACATCAGTTTGACCATTCCAGACAACTGCCAACGATTGTTCTTCGTCGTGATGGGTGCTCCCACTTCTTATTGGAAACATCCTTGGGATGATAATGTAACCAATGATGAGCAATGGCCTTATCAGGTAACGTTTGAAAACACCAATCTGTTAGGTGAGTTTGGTGACTATCCCGATGATTACGCACGTCGTGATACAACTGTCTATATTGATGCTGAATTGGAATATAGCGGTAGTTATTACACAAGTACGAGAGTACAATACGACATGGCTGCCGTTAGTCAAGCGTTAGGATTGAGTACGGCACAGATGAAAGCCGTTGGACGCACAGCATCTTCTAATCCAAGATTCGTAGGTATAAGTGCGAACGGCAATATCACTACTGGCACGACTACAAGTACCAGTTCAAACACTTGTTACGGACATTGGTTTACCACTGCTGGAAACGTCTGTGGATATGATAATTCCGCTGCCATCTTTGCCGAATTTTATCCCGACAGATATGGTTGTTACGTAGGACAATATCCAGGTCATTTGGTACGAGGAAGGACATACACCATTCGTCAAGCCATTCAATTTACGAAGGATGGCAAACAATATACTGCTACGATGGTGGTAAACTTGAAAGTGAAATAGACAAGCCTCTACCCTTTCACGGTATCAGATAGAGAATGGCTTCATTCCCCATATTGAACAACAAGTCAAGAATGCTCAGATTGGGAATGAAGCCATTCTTTTGTTGATATACTTGGTAATAAGGTTTTGCTATAAAATCAGGATCTAACTTTGGATGCTTCGGTTGGATTACCGTACGAAAATCCTTTAATGATTGAACATTTACCATTGAACATTGCACATTGGCTGGCGTATCCTTTGAATGGTCAATACTTAATGGTAAACGGTCAATCTGCAAAAGCTCGCACATTTTCTCCATGATTTCCCAATTGAAATCCCAAAGGTATTTCCATTTCTTTTCAAAAAACGGACGAATGTCATCGGCATAGTATTCGAAGAATGGACTCTCTCCATACGCCGACTTCAACGCGTTCCAATGCAAATGTCTCCAATTCCCATGATCGCTAATAAGAACGTCTTTGATAAATGAAGAATGATGAATGAAGAATGAAGAATCGTTTGCGTGAAGTGATTCTTCATTCTTCATTCTACATTCTTCATTTACTTCAACGTGTTCAACGGGCACCGTAAGTGCTTGTGTGCCTTGCGTAGTGGCAATGACACAACGGTTGCGATAAGTCTGTTTTATGAATCGCTCTTCGCCGTCTATCAAGCAATCATATCGGCACAACTTCTGATACCATTGTATTGGACCGAAATATGTGGTAGATAAAAGATATCTTGAATCTTCTATCTGATTCATTTTATATTGTCAACGAAATTGAACAATCTGCTCCATCTGATTCCGCTTAATCCCTTTCGGTCAGGATCATGACTCCACCAAATGAAGATGGGCTTACCTACGATATGGTCTTCTGGCACAAAACCCCAATAACGTGAGTCGGCGGAATTGTGGCGGTTGTCGCCTTGCATCCAGTAATAATCCAACTTAAACGTATAACTATTAGCCAACTTACCGTTGATGTAGATTTGTCCGTTCTTCACGACGAGGTCATTGCCTTCATATACCTTGATGGGACGTTCATAAATGGCGATATTGTTCATGTCGAGTTTGATGCTCTCACCTTTCTTCGGTATCCAAATCGGACCATAATTATCGCGAGTCCAACCCGTCCATGCATTGCGTGGATAAAGGTCGCCCGTCGTTGCATCGGTATTCAATCGAATGCTTTCCACAATGTCCTTACGCGCTTGCAATGCCTTGACGGAAGCCTTTGTCAATGGCATATATCCGTTTTGGTTAAGACTCATCAGGTCTTCCATCGTAATGCCCAATTCTTCCATCAATTCATCGGGGAGGTTTTCTCTGAGCTTTACGTAATAGGTATATTGCACGTTATCTGGTTCCTTATTGGGCTTCCCGTCAAGATAAACAATGTGGTTCTTGATTTGCAATGTCTGACCTGGCAATCCCACACATCGCTTCACATAGTTCTCGCGACGGTCGGTAGGACGGGCATCTATATCTCCAAACTGATTGGGATTGTTGGCTACATAAACGCGACCTAATTCATAGCACTTCTGGTAATAGTCGTATTGTTCCACTTTGTTCAGGTCTGACACATCGACGGGACCTCCCACTTGTTGCTCATATATCTGCTGACCAAACGAATAGACCATGTTATAGTATTCCGTTTGGTAGGGCAACTCCGTACAGATGGAATCGCCAGCAGGATAGTTGAACACCACGATGTCGTTGAGTTGCACGTCTCCCAAACCTTTCACGCGACGATAATCCCAATGGGGCCAACTGAAATACGATTTGGTATTAATCAATGGCAACGTGTGTTGCGTGAGCGGCATCGTCAACGGCGTTTGGGGAATGCGAGGGCCATAGCTCACCTTTGAGACAAACAGATAGTCGCCCGTCAGTAATGACTTTTCCAACGAACTTGAAGGAATCACGTAATTCTGGAAGAAAAACAGGTTGATGAAATACACCGCTACCAAGGCAAACACCAATGCGTCTACCCACGACATCACCACGCGCACGGGAGTCTCCGCATCCTTCCACCATTGCCAGCGAATCTTCTTGGTAATGTAAACATCATAGATGAATGGCACAACCAATAATCCCCACCAACTTTTCACCCAATACAAGAACAAGAGATACAAGGCAAGCACTACGATGAACTTTGCCCATTGTACCTTCATATTTAATTTTGCTTTTTGTTTGTCAATCATATCCCTAAAAAACCTACTAAACCTAAAGAACCTAAAGAACCTCAAAACTGAAACATATCCGATATCGTCAGCAATCCGCTATGCTCAGCCGTGTACTCGGCTGCCAACACAGCACCCAAGGCAAATCCCTTGCGACTATGCGCATCATGCGTAATCGTAATCTTATCTGCTTCGCTATCGTATTCTATCGAGTGAATACCCGGCACTTCGTCGCGACGAATGCTCTCAATGGCAATCTCGTTGGGAGCAACAACATCGCTTCCACTTACCGTACCATCGGCAAGCAGTTGTTCGCCTTTCACCCAAGCATCTTTCCTGTCCAATCCTTCAATGAGTTCCTCTGCCAACGTAATGGCTGTACCACTCGGCGCATCCAACTTATGAACGTGGTGCGTCTCTTGCATCTTCACGTCGTATTGTGGGAACTTATTCATGATGTTTGCCAAATAACGATTGACTGCTGAGAATATCGCTACGCCTATCGAGAAGTTGGAAGCCCAGAACAATGTTTGTCCGCCTTCGGTACACATACGCTTCACGTCCTCGCCATGCTCCTTCATCCATCCCGTAGAACCAGAAACCACTTTCACGTTCTTAGCAAATGCTTTCAAGTAATTGTCATAGGCAGCCATAGGAGAAGTAAACTCAATGGCAACGTCTGCTGATGCAAAAGCATCTGAATCAAAATCCTGCTGGTTGTCAATATCTATGATTGACACAATCTGATGACCACGGTCTTTAGCAATCTGCTCTATCATCTTGCCCATCTTGCCGTAGCCTATTAATGCTATCTTCATAATTACACTTAATAAATTGCCACAAAGGTAGCGCATTTATTTGAATAGACCAAAAATTTTATGTAGAACTAAGTTTATCTGTGGTTTCTTTAAGAGAAACTGACAGATTTTAATAAAAACCGAAATTGTTTTTGTGACTTTTTGACATTATGGAGTTTCGAGACAAATAGTCTGATATGTCAGGAAGTTACCATAGATATCTCTATGTTAACTCTACCAATCTAATAATACTTTTTAACAAAAGAATTAAGTAGCAATTGTGAATTGTCAATCTACAAATTCCCGTTTTTTCTTTTTTTCCCCAAGACCTCCCGTCGTTTTTTATAAATCATTAAGTATTAAGGAGTTGTAAAACGGAAAAGCTTGAAAGACCTCCCCTAAGACCTCCCGTAAGACCTCACATAGACCTCACCTAAGACCTCACCTAAGACCTCACACTCTGAGTAATGCTGAGTGTTTAGTGTTTAGTGTGGTGTTGAGAGATTACCTTCAATCTTCATTTTTCTCAATTGTGAATTGAGAATTGTGAATTGAGAATTAAAAACACATGAGGTCTTACGGGAGGTCTTACGGGAGGTCTTACGGGAGGTCTTACATGAGGTCTTGAAAAACTCAACTCATTGATAACAAAGTATTTAGCTAAAAATAGGGGAGGTCTTGGTAAAAACAACATAATTCATGTTTTACAGAAAAAATGCTAACACTATGAAAGTATCGTTTAGATGGTTGGGCTGTAGTTGTTCCTCTGATAGAAAATGGAAGATTGAGGTTAAGAAACATATCATTTAGAATGCGTAAATCATAGCTTTAGAGTGCGTAAATCATAGGTTTGTTAGCTGAAATCTATTGTGCCCAAACATAGTGTTTGCCGTTGTTATTAAGAAAAACGCCAATTCAAGGGATAATTATTGGTAATCTCTCACCACTCAATCACAAACTGCCATAAAAAATTCATGGCTGATTGTTACCAACCAGCCATGAACTTTTATAAATAATCAAATAATATGAATCAGATTAGTATCCTGTGTTCTGCCAAGCAGCCTTCTGATCATCCGACAAGTCAGAACCATCAGCGTTCTTCAAGCCATCGATGAATGACTGAGGAATTGGACGATAAATATGATAGTCTCTGATGCCTGCAGCTGCTTCTGGATTGAATGCCTTTGCACGAGCAACCAATGTCTTGGTACGAGACAATGTCTCCCAACGCTGCCATTCACCAATCAACTCACGAGTGCGCTCGTTCAAGATAAAGTTGATAGCGCGCGCTTGCTGTCCACTAACTCCTAACTTAGCGAGAATAGCCTCATCCTCTGCGGGCAGGTTATCCCAAGTCCAATTGGTAAGGTTAGAAGCTGCCGTAGTAACGGGCTGGTTAGGATTAGACAGATAATAGGTGTTCATCCACAAGTTAGAGTTGGTGTAATTTGCAGCAGCTGTACCAGTATTCAAAGTATTTCCCTCGAATGCCTTAGAACCGTCTACATAGTAAGAACGGTTTTCACCATTCTTCCATTGAGCACGAGCGCGGATAACATCAACATCTTTCTTGGCAGAGTTGTAGTCGCCCAAACGAGCATAGCACTCTGCACGAACGAGATAGGTTTCACCCAAACGAGCCATGATAACATCGCGGAAAGAGTCGCCCTTTTCTGCTTGACGGGTTCCATCAACGGTCTTGTTGATTCCTGCGAAGAAGTTACAAACAGGTTGGCTCTTGAAGTTGGATGCTACATACTGGCCGTTTTGATAAAGTACGGATGAATTGGGAACCCACTGTCCTTTCTTGGAAGCCAAGTTACCTGTAGTAGCTGTCTGACGATTGTCAACACTCCACTCTGGCAAGCGACCTGCATCGTCCTTGAAGGTAGGACTTTGTGTATAGGCACCGAAAGTATAGTTGTCATAAGTATGATCATCTTTCGTGTTGAGAATCATCACGATACCTGGGTCACCAACATCTACGCCAGAAGCACCTTTATCAGCAACGTTGTTGATTCCGAAGACAGTCTTGAAGGTCTTCCACAAACGAGCGTCGTTCACGTGATCGTAAGCTGCGTAGGTGTATTCCGTAGGACGGCAACGCTGGAAGTCCATGTCACCAATCCAAACACCACGCTTCACCCAACCACCTGAGAAGTTGGAGAACTGTGGACAGAAGTAGTTATAAGTACGGTTACCGAAACGACCTACCGTAGCACTTGAATTGTTGAATCCAGCAGCCATCAGAATTTCACTCTGTTCCTCAGTAGCACAATCAACACCAGTCCAGTTAGCATACAAGTCGCTATAGTTAGGACTCAACGAACGGGCATTGATGGCATAAGTACAAGCTTCGATAGCTTCACGAAGGTCAGCTTCCTTAGTGCTGCTATTGAAAGCGTCGCAACGCTCAGAAGCACGGAAAAGAAGAGCTTTTGCCAAGAAGTGAGCAGCGGTGGCCTTTGTCCAAGTAATGCCTTTACCGTAAGTAAATACTTCACCTTCGAAGAGGCTGTATGCCTTGCGTAAGTCAGAAATCACTTGTTCCCAAGCCTGTTCCTCTGTAGCTTGCGTGAAGTTACGAACGACACCAACGGCGGGTTCCAACTGAAGCACTGGGCGACCATATTGTGCGGTCAAACGATAATAGTTATAGCCACGCAAGAAGTAAGCATGTGCCAAACAGCGATTGCGTACCTTCTCGTCGGAGAGTTTATCGGCATTGGCTATAATCGTGTTACAAGAGGCAATACCATAATAGAGTTGGTCCCAAAGAGCCTGTGGAGCAGGACAGTTCTTATTGGCAGCTCCCGTAGCGGGAGTACAAGCCACAGCACCGAAACGATTGTCATACGTATTCCAGCACTCAGAGGTCAAGTCGTTGGCGTTGGTAAACTCATCAGTACCGTAAAGAGTAACAGCATAAGCCCATTCATATCCAAAGTGCCAACGAATATTACCATAAAGGGAAATGGCCAAGTCTTCCAATCCTTGTTCTGTCTCAAAGTATTGGGTAGAGTATTGGGTGGTCAATTCCTCATCCAAGAAATTACTGGAACAAGAGGTCATTCCTGCCACCATTGTCGTGGCAAGCAGACCGCTAATCATATAATGTTTGATATTCATAATTTTCTCTTTCTTTTAATGATTCTGTTTTCTTTTCCTCATCAATTAGAATCCAACTTCCAATCCAAATACGAAACTACGGTTGAAAATGGTTCTGCCAGTATCAAGGTCAAATCCATGGATTGATTGCTTCAAACTAAATGGATTGATTACCTGTGCGTATGCTTTCAGGTGGTTAAAGCCTGCCTTATGGATGATATTCTTCGGGAAGTTGTAACCCAAAGAGATATTACGAACCTTCAGGAAGGAAGCCTTTTGGTAACCCAGCAAACTTGAGAAGTCGTCCTTAGAACCAGATGTGGCCTGTCCTAAGATAGGTTTCTGATAATCAGCACCTGTATTCGTCGGTGTCCAATAGTCAATTTCTCTCTGGTTGCCATGAGCTGTCTGAGCCTCACCGCCAGTGTTGAACATATAACCCATACGACCGAACATCTGAATGCCGAGTTCAATGCCTCTCCAAGAGAAGGTGTTGTTCCAACCCATCGTTGTGCTTGGGTTCTTACGTCCCAAGATTACGCGGTCATCTTGTGTCATCTTATAGTCACCGTTGGTATCGTGCGGACGAACGTTACCAGCTTCGAAATGATAACCATTAGCATTCCACTTTGCCATCTCGGCTGCATCGCTTTCTTGCCAGAGGCCATCGTTAGCATAACCATAGAATACGGACAGCGACTCACCGATGAACAGGGAGTTGTCAGGCATGTCGTTCTTACCGTAAGCCAATTCTACAATCTCGTCTTTCTGGTAAGCAATATTGAATACGGTCTCCCATTGGAAGTCCTTGGTTTGAACAGGAATAGCGTTCAAAGTGAATTCAACACCATGGTTCTTGCTCTTACCCACGTTGGCAGTTGTGCTTGGGAAACCAGTCAGCGTTGGAATTGTCACACCCATAATCAAGTCGTTTGTACGTGACCAATAGAAATCTAAGCTACCGAAGATGCGACTGTTCAGGAATCCATAGTCAATACCGAGGTTCCATTGCGTGGTCTTCTCCCATCCTAATTCTGGATTGGCCATCGTCTTCTGATTGGCTGTATAATAAGGTTCATTGGTGGTATAACCAATCACGTTATCCCTGCCATTGAAAGGCAGATAAACTTGTTGGATATCACCCTTGGTCTCATAAGGTGCTACAGATGAGTTACCTGTTACACCGATACCCAAACGGAGTTTCAAGTTGCTCAGCCAAGAAACGTTCTTCAAGAAATCTTCCTCACTGGCGCGCCATGCAAGAGCTGCTGATGGGAAGAAATCCCACTTATGACCATCTGCCAATTGAGATGCACCATCCCAACGACCGCTGACGGTTAAGAGATAACGCTCATTGAAACCATAGTTCAAACGAATCATGTATGATTCAAGTTGACGGTCTTGAAGACCAGAAGAGATGCTGGCCTTATTGTCGGAATTCGTCACGTCAACCGTATTGAAGGCATTCCAGAGATAAGAATCCTTAGCGATGTTCTGAGCCTGCATGCTATTTGACTCAACATTCCACTTGGAAGCTGTCTGCAACAATGTAACACCTACCTTATGCTTCTCGGCAAACGTACGGTCGAACATAATCATATTGTCCAATGTCCAAGAGAAGTCTCTACGAGTATTCAGACGTGCGAAGTTCACACCTTCAGAACCATCGGCATTAATCTTGTGGGCAGAGAATCCGTCGATATAGACACCCTCACGCCAATGGCGGAAGTCTGGACCAAAGTTAAGCTTATAACGCAAGCCCTCTACTGGTGCGAATATCTTACCGAAATCAATGGTAGCGGCAAAGTTACCAAGAGCACGGAATGTCTGTGATTTCTGTTGTGAGTGATTCCACTCGTTCATGATGGTGTAGATACCAGATTCACCACCTGGATTGATCACTACATTACCATTAGCATCGTAAGGAACGGCGATGTTGTAAATTTGTTTTGCCGTACCATAGATAGCATCGGGCACAGAACCAGAACGGCCACCGAGTGTAGACATACCGTAGTCTTGCTCAGACCATGTTCCGTTGATAGATGCTTGAATAGAGAACCATTTCGTAGGATTGATGTTCACGCTGATTTTTCCAGTGTAACGATCGTACCATTGACCTTTCTGAGTACCCTTATTACTTAGGTAACCGAAAGAAGCGTATGCATTCATAGCTTCAGAACCACCACTTACTGCCAATGTGTGCTCATGGGAAATGGCTGTCTGCGTTACGAAATCTGTCCAGTTGGTATTGGTAACCTTAGAAGGATCCCATGTTCCACTAGCCCATCCCTTGAGGACGTTGTCACGAGAGGTTTGTCCATCCAATGCACTGTCGAAAAGAATCTTATCATTCTCAAGGGTTGGAGAGTTTGGATGTGCATAAGTAGTAGGATCAAGGTTGTATGCAGCCCAACGACGGAAGTCGATGAAATCTGCTGCACTCATGGAAGGCGAGCGGTCAACGATATTGGAAACGGTCAACGTTCCCGTATAGTCTATGCGCATCTGACCAGAACGACCTTGTTTCGTAGTAACAAGAACAACACCATTGGCACCACGTGAACCGTAAATAGCGGTAGCAGAAGCATCTTTCAAAATGTCGATGGTTTCAATATCACGTGGGTTCAAGGTTTCAATGGCAGAAGCAGACATCAAGGGTACACCATCCACTACATAAAGTGGCGCATTGCCTGCGGTGAGTGAACGCTCACCACGAATGCGGATGCTTCCCAAAGAACCAGGGCGCTCGTTGGTAGTAATGTCTACACCAGCTGCCTTGCCTTGCAAAGCTTCCAAAGCGTTGTTAACAGGACGTGCATTCAATTCCTCGGTACTTACACTTGCCATAGCACCGGTAACGTCACTCTTCTTCTGAACACCATAACCAACGACTACTACGTCGTCAAGCATCTGACGGTCTTCTTGCAAAGTAACGTTAATCGCATTTTTACCACTAACGGAAACAGATTGTGTCTTGAAACCGATATAAGAGATTTCAAGGTTGGCATTTCTCGGAACATTGGGTATCGAGAAATTTCCGTCAATGTCGGTCACGGCACCTGTAGTGGTTCCTTTCACCACAACACTTGCCCCAATGACAGGTTCACCAGTAGCATCAACTACTTTACCACTCACATTCCCTTGCGCCCATGCCATCGTGGAAGTGACGGCGAGCACCAAGAGAAACAGGAATCGCCGTACACCCGTACTACGATTCACAGAATGCATTTTTCCAATGTCTTTCATCATTGTTATTATTGGTTAGGTTTATAAATAAATTAGAATTTGTTTGCAAATATAAAGATTTTTTTCTTTACAACCACACAAAAAGTAAAAAATGAATTAAAAATGTACATATAATGAAAAGAAAACATACATAATTTCATATATTCTTTGAAAAGTACATCTAAAAATTCTTTGTTTTTCCCGTATCAACATCATCCAACCGCTCGTGCTGTACATCTTCCATAAGGATGGCAGGACGGGCATCTGGGATGATGGTTTCCATACGGATGTGCGAAAGATTAAGACCATCGACATGACGGGCATAAAGTCCCCATGCCGGTGTTGGTCCTGCCCAACGCGGCTCGGGATAGTTTGTACCTTGTTCACGATAGGTCTTGTCGGAGGGATAGGGTTGCCCGCCTCCTCTATATTGTATGTAGATATTGCTCAGTGAGATATTGTGCAAAGGATAATTAGGCATTCCCGTAATGATGATTCCTGCCAAGGAATCTACGTCGGTAGCGATGACATTATTGATGGAAATATTACCTCCATAGGAAACATCGGTACGCTCCTTAGGTCCACGGTTACGACACCCCGTAGTGATATAAATAGGATAATGGTGTACGTGCTCCATAGAGATATTGCTTACTACGATGTTTTCCATGCGACCTTGGTCAACTTCCTCGAATGCCAAGCCACTACTCCACATACACGTGCAATTGGAAATGGCAATGTTGCGATAACCACCATTACTCTCCGTTCCTAACTTGATGCGTCCACACACCCAATTTACTTTCTCTGGAATGTATGTGCCATCAAGGAATGTGCCTAACTTATAACCCGTTACAATACAATTGGTAATGGTGATATGCTCACAGAAGACAGGTTTCTTCAATGCATACGAACTCTTCAATACAATGGCATCATCATTGGGAGTATTAACTTTCGTATTGCTGACCGTGAGATACTTGCAACAATCAATGTCAATACCGTCACGGTTGGTATCGATGGTCACATTATCTATAGTACCTATCTCGCATCCTGTAATGATAATGGCAAAATGACCACCACGATAAATGGTGATGTCTCGAATGGTAATGTTCCTGCATTGTTTCAATGCAATTGCCTTATCACCCGTTCCGATGCTACCACCTTGCACATTACCAGCCTTTTCCGTATCTTTCTTTGTGAGTCCTTCACCATCTATCCTACCACGACCAGTGATAGATATATTTTGTTGACCTTCTGCCCAAATCAATGAATTATGAAAATACGTGTGTCCACCATCTTGGTATTCAGGAGCACCAAACACTTCACTCTCATCATAAGCTTTCATAGAAGCTGGGGCAGCCAATATAGTTGCTCCGGCAGAAAGGTGCAAGTCAATATTACTCTTTAGGTGAATACTTCCACAAAGATAAGTGCCAGCGGGCAATACAACTTGTCCACCACCAGAAGCAACGGCAGCATCAATAGCCTTGTTGATGGCGATGTGGTCAAGTGTCTTTCCATCTCCTTTAGCACCAAAGTCTTTCACGTTGAAAACCACTCCATTGGCAAAGACATTGTTGCTCACCAGCAAAAAAAGAAGAATTAGGATAGCATATGGTCTTTTCATTGTTATAGATAGATTAGTTGTTGTATTATTAAGATGAGTTGTACAAACGAAAAAAGAGGTGTGCTCGATTCGACACACCTCTTTTATTAGACAGTAATTACTTAATCCAACGTGGGTCACCTGCCTTAGCTTTTGCAGCTGCTCCGTCGGGATTAAGAGTGAAGTCTGCATTATCAGCATTGGCGAATCCTGGATCGGCAATGGTACCATTCTCATCAAACCAACTGATGGTTGCATCTGCACCAGCGCCAGGAGAAGTTAGGTTCTCACAATTGAAGTAGAAATTATTACTCAAAGTAGGCTCTGGGTCAGTTGACTTCTGATTGGTAAAGCCACGCTTATTGTTGGTACCCACTACGATGTTATTGGTGAAGACAACATCATTGCCAGCGAAGCGGACATAAAGCAAACGATAGTTAGCTGCCGTTGCACCCACTTTATAGAATGTACATTTGTCTACCGTAACCACAGGACCTGGAACATCCGGGAAAGTTCCAGAAGCATCGTCAACACGGATAAAATCACGAGCAGAAGCTACGTTGTAGAATGTACTCTTGGTTAAGTTGATAGCTCTTGGATAACCCTTACGACTATCAATGAAGTCACCACCAGAACATTCAATGCCGTAGACTATACAGTTATTGAATGTAATATCTTCAACGGTAGACTCAACATTCAAGTAAACTAATCCCTTACCGTCAGCACGACCTGTAATAGTACAGTTCTGTATATCCAATGGACCATAATTGGTTTCAGCAGTCTTGAAATTGAAGAGTTGGTCGGTAGTGGCATTGTCAGAACCATCAACAACAAGTTGGCTCATACTGAGTGATGCACCTTCGTTGATTTCGAAACGACCCTTAATGATAGGTTGGTCAGTAGGATAAATACCCTTGATGGTCATGTTCTTGTTCACCTTAACAGCACCAGTCAGACCTTCCTCATTCACATTCAATTCATAAACACCACCATATACGGCTATAACGGCATTATTAGGAAGTTCCTCGTCTTCTATCACCTTCTTCAAGTCATCATCCTCATGTACAAGGATAGCGCCCTCAAGGTCAGCGATAGTAGTGAAGTTGCGGTTTCCACATTGCTTGCCATTATAATAGAGGTATGCAGTATAAGCTGTTTCAGGAGTAAGTCCCCCAACGATTGCCTTCCCAGCTGCTTTTTCTTCAGCCGTAATCTCATGCTTGATGTCTCCAATGACAATTGTAGAAACATCGAAACCCTCTTCTACATCCCAGCTTAAAGTAACACTGCGGTCGGCAATATCTGCGGGTTTGGGATTCTTCAAGAACTGCTTGGTAGAGGTCTTGAAGTAAGCACCATTCCATTTAGAGGTACGGCTGTTCTCGTTTTCAGTAATAGCCTGAACATATACCGTATATTTAGTATCGAAGAACAAGCCATTTACCGTGAGAGGTATCTGACTCTCGGTAACTCCTGTGATAGACTTTGCAGGTGTACCTTCTATATTATAAGACATGCTATCTTCTGCGAAAATCAGCAAGTTATAACTTGTTGCCTTAGCAGAAGGAGTCCATTTGATGTCAGCAGATGTCTCCTGCACATTTGTTGCTTCCAAACCGATTGGAGACAAGTTACGAGCAAGTGTATAACTTGTAATCTCATCACTTTGGTCGCTACAAGCGGTCAGAGCTGCCGTAGCAAGCCCTAACACACATAATGAGAATATCTTAAACTTTTTCATTGTTTACTTGTTATTTTGATTAGTCAGACAATTGACCATAATTACCATCATTATTCAGCATACCATTACTATTGGTAATGAATACTGTCCAGATGGGCCAGAGGCAATTCATGCTGGGTTTGTCTACTACGTAAAGACCGTTGATAATGTCATCGGTGATACGTGGCAAGTTGTTGCTAAGGAACCAACCCTTGCTTTCGAAGCCAGCATCTTTCATTTCCTTACCGTGATCATCGGTGTCGCCATGGTTCAAACCATAGATTACCAAAGTCTCACCGTCTACAGGATTATCGAATATACGAGCCTCAGAAGGAATAGACATACCGTTCTCATAGAGTCGTACATATACCTTTTCGGGCAGGTCGGCATATTCACCCTCACGTTTGGCAAGTCGTTGCAATTTAGCTTTAGCCTCAGCCATCTTCTGATCGATAATACCCCAACGCACGAGGTCTGGCTTACGAAGTACTTCACCAGCAAACTCAAAGGCACGTTGCTCTACGATTCCGCTAAAGAAAGTACTCTTGCTTGCCGTGTACTTAGATTGCAAGGCAGCAACTTTCTCAGCAGGAAGTGCACGATCGAGGATAGGTTTCATATATGGCCATGCAGCAGCAGGTCCGTCTAACTCGTTGATTGCCTCAGCAGCCATCAAGTAAACGTCAGCCAAACGCATGTATTGCCAGTTGATACCATCGTCATTGTCAGAGGTAACATAACGGTTCATCCACTCATAACGCAACTTACCAAAATACATGGCCGTTGGGTTGCTTATCACTTGCGGAACCTTATATACATTATAATCTTGATCATTGTAATGAGCTACATATTCTACACCGTCTTCCTTAGCACCCCAACGATAGGGAATACAAGTGATGTCACGGCGAATATCGTCTACATCATAATCATAGAACAACGTAGGAAGTGGACCATTCACACCACCACGATTTTGCTTGGTGTATTGGTCTGACACTTGGTGACGAATACCCCATGTATAAAGTACACGACCACGACCGTCAGAGAATGGGATTTCCCAAATGCTCTCAGCACCAGCAGCTACATTGTCCGTACAAAGATTGGTGAAGTTCGTCTTAAACTCGCCAAGCGTATTACGTCCGCTATTGATAACGTCAAGACATTCTTCCTTGGCAATCTGATACATCTTCTCAGGTGCCAACTCTGGATCCTTAGAACGGCGGTAACCATCTCCACGAAGTCCATAACCACCTGCATAAAGAGCAATACGAGCACGTAAGCTTTTCACGAAAGACTTGCTCACACGCTCAGTAGTACGAGTGATAGAGTTTTCGTTTGGCCAATAGCAATAACCTTCAGCCTCTTTCAAGTCTGCCAGCAATTGCTTGTAGATAGAATCACGATTGGTACGTGACTTGTAGAGGTTCTCGGCATTATTAGGTTCAAAACGAGCGGGAACGTCGCCCCATGCTTTAATTAAGTCGTTATAGATAACGGCACGCAAAGTAAGAGCCTCACCCAAGAGATGGGCCATATTAGGTCTGGTCTCCACGCCACCATACTGACGCAAACCCTTGATGGCAAGATTAGCACGCTCAATACCTTCATAGAATTTCGCATAGGCATTGGTGGCATTGTTCATCTGGGAGTTTTCTGGTGTTGTATTGTAATTGGCGAGTGCATACTTATCAGTCAGACGCTCAGAATAACTGGGTGTGATAATCCACTCCACGTCTGAGTTGATACCATAATAAGGCAAGAAACGTCCACGGTATGAGTTTGTCTCACCAAAGGAAACATGAATAGACATAATCTCTGCCTCTGCCAACGAGTAAGTTGCGAATACCGAAGACTCGTCGAGTGAGGAGATAGACGGAGAGTCCATGTCGCAAGAAGACAATCCCACAAGCGACAAAGCCATGATTGATAATTTAATATAGTTCTTCATTTTCTTATTCCTCCTTCATATTAGAAATTCAAATTCAGACCTACAACGAATTGACGGCTACGTGGGTAACCAGAATAGTCAACATTCGGGGTCAGATTGTTCTTACGGATACAGTCGGCTTCTGGGTCAGAACCAGAGTAACCAGTGATGCAGAACACGTTATAAGCCGTAACGTAGAAGCGCAGGCTATTAATGCCAGCTTGTCTGGTTAATGTCTCGGGCAGAGTGTAACCCAATGTCAAAGTGTTCAAGCGCAAGAAAGAAGCATTCTCAATAGCCCAATCTGTCAAGACAAACTTAGACATGTAAGGACTCCACATGGTAGTATTTGCATTCATTGAAGCCAACGTTGCTGGATCAGTAACAAACTCTCCTGCGTCGTTCACGTAAGTCCAACGCTTGCCAGAAGCCATGTCGGTACTCAAGTTACGATATTGTGAGAACTTAGTATAAGATGCGGTGGTGTACTCAATCTTATTGGCATTATACACCTTATTGCCAATACTGAAGTTGAAGCTGGCAGCAAGGTCGAAGCCGTAAGCACGTGCATTGAGAGAGAAACCACCAACAAAGTCGGGATTGACATTGCCAATAGTGGTAATATCCTTAGCATCTACCGCACCGTCTTCATTTACATCTTGCAGTTTCATAGAACCTGGGCGAATAGTACCGATAACAGATGAACAATCAACTACACCTTCCTTGCGTATCCATTCCTTCTTTGCTTCATCATAGCCTGTGAAGTCGGAAATTTCGTAACGTCCACCATGTTTGTAACCAACGATTTCACCAACGGCGTGACCAACGGCAATGCGATAGTCGTTACCGATTTCGGTAGAACCCCAGTTAGAGTTGGTCTCAAAGTCATTGATACCCAATTCCTTGATTTCGTTCTTGTTGTAACCGATGTTACCCGTGAAGTCGATACCCCAGTCTTTCTTATTAACAATGTGGTAAGTCAAAGAAACTTCAAAACCCGTGTTTTGGGTCTTACCCAAGTTACGATACTGTGTGTCATAACCAGAACCAGATGTTGGGAACTCAATCAACAGGTCTTTCGTGGTGTTAATATAACCTTCAATGTTACCATTCAATTTACCTCCAAAGAGTGTGAAGTCTAAACCAAAGTTACGGGTAATCGTAGTTTCCCACTTCAAGTCGGGATTAGCCATTACCTTAGAAGGAGCCCAGTAAGTGGAAATTCCATTCACCCATGAAGTAGCCTTAGGACTGTATTCTTGAACAAGCTGTCCAACAGGAATATTGTTGTTACCAGCCGTACCGTAACTGAAACGGATTTTCAAGTCGTCAAGCCATTTCTGCGTGCCTTTCATGAAAGGCTCAGAAGAAATACGCCAAGCAATAGCAGCTGAGGGGAAGTAACCCCAACGATTAGCCTTAGAGAACTTTGAGCTACCATCGGCACGGAATGTAGCACTCAACAAGTATTTGTCTTGGAAGTTATAGTTAGCACGACCGAACCAAGAAAGCAACTTATCATCAGCACTGTAGAAGTCTTCAATAGTATAAGGAATACCTTGAGCTGTCAACTTCCAAGCTGTCTCTGCATCATAGTCGGTTGGGAAACCGTGAACCTCATCGGTAATGGCATGTTTCTTGGTAATTACATACTCATGACCAACCAATAAATTCAGGGAGTGAGGACTATCCTTTCCGAAAATTTTCTTAAAATCGTAACTTACCGTATTGGTATTGCGGAAACGATGACGCATGGTGTCCACGTTACGGATAGCTGGCTTACCTTGGTTCTCTTTGGCAGGAACATTCTTAATATAATAAGCGGAAGCACCCCAGAAACGTTGTGAATACTCATCGTAAGTATCATAACCAAACTCGGTCTTCAACTTCAAGTCTTTGTAAACTTCCCATCCGAAAGAACCTGCCAAGTTCAGATTACGACGCTTTTTCTTTTGGTCGTTATCTTTGGCTGTGGTGATAGGATCATAGAAACTTGAACCTTCCAACTCGTCAGTTCCATCAATACCTTTCATAGGTAGCGGGGTATAAAGCACGGCATAGCGCAAGCGACGGTCAGTATCGTATGCACCAGCAGCCTCGTTTGCACCACCACCGAAGATAGAAGTATCAGCATAACGAGCCTGGAAGTCGAGGGTGGTCTTCTTTGAAGGTTTGGTGTTCAATTTCAATGAGAAGTTATCACGCTTGAAAGAAGAACCGTACATAATAGCCTTGTCGTTCATGTGAGCGTAACTAAATGCATACTTGATGTTTTCAGAACCACCATTGATGTTGATGTTGTGATTAAAGGTGTGACCAATACGTCCATAAGCAAGATCTTGCCAATCATTGCCCTCAACGCCTTTGTAGAGGTCCATATCCTGATAGTTTCCAAACTTATCAGTATAATGGGAAATCTTACTGGCATCACCATTGTTATACAACAAAGCATACTCGTATTGCCACTTAGCATACTCGTATGTGTCTAACACATCGTAAGTCTTGGCTATCTTCTTCCAACTGTAATAAGCATTGTAGCTCACCTTTACCTTACCTTCCTTACCACTCTTCGTAGTCACCAAGATTACACCGTTAGCACCACGGCTACCGTAAATAGCCGTAGAAGAAGCATCTTTCAACACGGTGATATCCTCAATGTCGTTGGCAGGAATATCGCTGATACCATCAACGGGGAATCCGTCTACGATGTAGAGAGGGTCGTTGGTCTGTGTGATAGAACCACCACCACGAACGCGAATCTTCACTTCTGCGTCAGGAGAACCTTCTGTGGTGGTTACTTGTACACCAGCCATCTTACCTGTCAAAGCCTCGGAAGCATTGGCAACGGGTACAGCTTGCAAGACTTCGCTGTTTACAGTAGCAACAGAACCCGTCAAGTCCTTTTTCTTTACCGTTCCATAACCGATGACTACGACGTCATTCAAACTTGTAGCTTCGTCTTCGAGAACCACATTTACACTACTCTTTCCGGCAACGTCAACCGTTTGTGTCTTCATACCAACGTATGAAATCACAATCTTCTTGCTATTGCCTTTAAGACTCAAAGAGAAGTTTCCATCAATATCAGTCACCGTTCCATTTCCAGATGCACCCTGTTCAAGAACAGTTGCACCGATAATGGGCTCACCGATATTGTCTGCTACATTTCCCTTAATCGTCTGCGCTGATAGGGTACCTGCGAAAAACAAGCACAAAGTCATCAACGCCATTCGAATCTTGTTCAAATTACCAGACATACAAAAATTATTAGATTAATAAATAGATTATTTCTGCAAATATAATTAAATTTAACCAATTAAACAAAAACATCTTGATTTTTTATCCAAAAACTCGCTAATTGCATGGTTAAACTTAACTATATGATAACACTATTCCCGAATAAGTTCTCTACAACTTTCTAAAATAGCAATCAATTGCTCCATCTTCTCTGCGCGAAGCATCTCTATACGAATTGGCCTAAAATTGGGGATTCCCTTGAAGATGGGCGTTGCAGCCAAATGTCTTCTTGTGTGCAATATTCCCCTGTATTCATCTATGCGCTCTACATTGATGCGCAATTGTTCTTCCAAGATATCTATCTTATCGTCGGTCGTCAATTCGTTGAACGGTATATTGTCAAGATAATCTCTCATTTCCTTGAATATCCAAGGTCTTCCGAACGTTGCCCTTCCAACCATAACAGCATCAACGCCATATTGAAGAAATGCTTGTTTGGCTTTTTCCGGTGAAGTAATATCGCCGTTGCCGATAATAGGGATATGAATACGAGGATTATTCTTCACTTCTCCGATGAGAGTCCAATCTGCCTCGCCCGTATACATTTGTGAACGGGTTCTACCATGAATGGTTAATGCCTGAATGCCACAATCTTGTAATTGTTCGGCAAGTTCGGTAATAATTAGATGATTCGAATCCCATCCTAAACGCGTCTTTACGGTAACGGGAACTTGAACGGCCTTGACAACTTCGCGAGTTATCTCGAGCAACAAGGGTATGTTCTGTAACATTCCTGCACCTGCCCCCTTTCCTGCAACCTTCTTGACAGGACAACCAAAGTTAAGGTCGATGATGTCTGGGTGAGCTTGTTCAACTATCTTCGCCGCTTCCACCATAGATTCAACATCACGACCATAGATTTGGATTCCCACTGGTCGTTCCTCGTCACTAATGGTGAGCTTGTTGATGGTAGATTGTATGGAGCGAACTAATGCCTCTGCACTCACGAACTCCGTATAAACCATTGCTGCACCATATCGTTTGCACAAATGGCGAAACCCGATATCCGTTACATCTTCCATCGGAGCAAGGAAAAGCGGATTGCTCCCAAACTCTACATCACCTATTTTCATCAATAAATAAAGGTATAGGTAATTGTTTTTCCATTCTGATCTTTCACGGTCATGGTTTTTATGGAACCATTGGAATTGGTTTCCGTTCCTACTTGATAGGTATTATATCTTCCCTTTGCCTCAGAAATGACACTTGTAAATCGTGCCAATCTCATCATTGACAACAATAGATAGGGATTGCAATTGTCTACACCTTCCAACAATTGGTTCACGTCTAAATTCGTTGCACAATTGTTTACGTTGCTATATGACAACTTATATGTCTCATACACATTACGATTGTCTGAGTAATGGCGATAAACAGCCATACTATCAGCTACATGCGTATCATCTATCGTCAAAGAACCATTTTCATTATAATAAATTCCGTATTGCGTATAGAAAGGTCCACATTGGTCAAGTACCTTAAAAGCATTCTCGAAAGAAACGGGGAACACATCATTCATATAAAATGAACGGTATTCAATTAAGTGGTCTACCATTGCGGAACGTTGAATTGTTCCATTATAATCGCAACGCATATTGGCACTGGACGTTGTAGAAAGACTTGTCAAACAATATGGGTCGTAAAAGGCATTATCTACTCCATTGAAATTCATTTGTTGGTAAACGCCCTCTTCCACAGCATTTTGAACAAAGAATGTAGTATCTCGGTAAATAAACTTACTTACTTCTTGAACGACAACTTTCCTTTCATCGTCTTTGTAAATCATGGTGAGATTGTGTTCCGTTTGGTTTCCTTTCAATGATAGAGCTAATGGACGCGACATTGCATCGTAAGCAACACGAATCTCACTACCATCAGAACCTTGTATACTCTTTACCAAAGGAGCATTACCCAACGAACCATCTATACGACTGGCATATTGCTGAAAAGAGAAAGAGGTATATGCTTTATCGGATTGTTCGGAATCTGTAATACGGAAAATCGCATAACGAGCCTTACCTGTTTCATTGGACGAAAGGGTTACTCCATAGCGACAAAACATATTTGCCTTTCCACTCTTTTGTCCTTGAATGTTAATCCAAGAATCATCGCCTTGATAAGTAGTAATTTCCCAAGGACAATTGGAATAAAACACCAAACTATCTTTTGTTTGATTGGCATAAAGACAAGACAATGGCATATTTCCCGTCATGGGTTGCTGAACGGTAATAATATATTGAGTCAATGGCTCTGCTTTTTTACAAGCTACCAAAAACAAACTCGTACATAAACCCAAAAGAATTGGTTTCAATAATTTCATGTTATCTATCCTTTATTTAACAATTTTCATACTACGTACCTTTCCATTGGAAAGCACTTCCTTACGAATATAAAGTCCAGAGGAAACTGGAGCTTTCTTTCCTAAACAACTTCCGTTGATGTGATAATATGTAACATCCAACACTTCACCACGATCATCATGAGAAGGTGTGATACCTGTCAAATAATTTTCAATATTTGGAATAACGACAGGTTCTATTCCCTTGCGCGTCGGAACCACTTGACGAATCTTTCCATCTGCATCAAATGTGAGTTTATCTACACACACCTCTCGATGAATGCCAGGACCATAGTTCAAATAATTCTTGTTGATACGATGATAAACAATATACCAATCGTCTGTACCAGGGATATTAACTATGGAATTATGGCCTGTTCCGTAAATCTTATCCGCTGGTTTTTGGATGATGACTATAGGATTAGAGGCTACTTTAATAGGACCTGTTGGAGAAGTACTCGTTCCATACGCCACATGATAATTAGCAGCACCCGTATCATCCACACTCCACAAGAAATAATAAATGCCATTACGGTAGAACACGTATGTGCCTTCACGATAAGCATAATTCGATAAAGTACCTCCCGTTGGGGTAATATTGTACTCTTCACCTACCACATTCATCATGTCGTCGCTCAACAAACGATAGCACATTTTTCCGTTTCCATAATATAAATATGTCTGTCCACTTACTGGGTCGGTGAATACATCGGAATCTATCATCTGTCCTGCGGTAGAAGAGGTGAATAATGGAGTTTTCTTTGCCGTAAATGGACCAGTTGGACTTTCTGCTGAAGCCACACCTAACGTTTTAGTATTCAACGCCTTGTTGTGTCCACTAAAATAGAAGAAGTATTTCCATTTTCCATCCATCCATTTCTCTTCAATACATGGTGCCCAAGCATTGCCAATCGACCAAGGTACATTACCACCACTCTTTAAATTTAGTATGGTACCTTCATTGGTGAAATGTACTAAGTCTGGCGAAGAGAATACGTCAAACGTATAGCCTCCCCAACCATCATAGCCATCTGTAGTGGGATAAACATAGAACCGTCCTGTCTTTTGGGAAAATAACACTTCGGGGTCTGCGTGGAAATCGGGGATAATTGGGTTAACATCTACTTCCACTTGAACCGAATACGTCTTACTTTCAACTCCATTAGTAATAGTATATGTAACGGCACCTTGTGAGAAATCTTGTTCACCAATAGGAGAGATGGTTGCTCCAGCTGATACCAACAATTGTGGGTCAAATGCACGAATATCCGTTCCGTATTCAACTGGAATAAAAATGGACTTATCATTGATTTCAAGGTCATTCTGCTTCACAAGGTTGTTATTCGCACCTGTTATCTCTATGTCAACATAACATGGGAAAGCATTCAACAATGCATCGGTTTCGGCTTTTGTAATGGGAATAACCGTACCATGTCGAGGAGTAAACGCACCAAAAGTGTACGTATTTTTCACAAAATTAAAGTTGGACAAATCATCGCTTGAACAGAACTGATAATAACCGCTGGTGTAACAATCGTACATCAAAATCCATGAATCTTTGTTGATTAACTTAAACACACCAGCACCCTCAACAGATACCGTAGTTTGTTGCAACGAACCAGATGGTGATGACCATTGGCTTCCAAGAGGTTGTCCTTCACGAGCCGTAAGATGCTTAGCAGTTACTTTGCAAATGCCACCTTCACCTTCAGTCTTGTAAAACGCATGGTATAGCGAGTCAGATGCACTATATACGATGTCCATATCTATCGTTGATGAACCTCTATCATATAGGAAAACGGGATCGGTTTCCAAATCCGTGAAATCGGAATTCGCATAACAATAATACACCTTATCGTATGGAATGGGTTGCCTGCTGCCAGTACGCATGGAGAAATACACCATATACTTTTTGGTTTCGGGATCCCATATTGTTTCTGGAGCCCATACACGTGTCAACTTATCGGCAAAATCACAATGGGAGAATCTATCTGGGAAATGTACGGTGGAATGCGACCAATTGATTAAATCGCGCGACTTCATCAAAACAATGCCCCTATTACTATCCCATCCTTGTTCTGATTTCATATCCGTATTCACCATATAAAACCAACCATCTTCACCACGTAGGATATGAGGGTCTCTAACGCCTTTCTTCAAGGCTATCGAATCGGCAGCAACAACTCTACTTCCCCAATTGAGAGGCGTAAAGTTGAATCCGTCATTGGAAATGGCATAGTAAATATTCTCATTATTATTGGAAGGGAAATAAACAAAAAGGTAATTATCATACGGATCTTTACGTGAAACATTTACACGGAATTCCTTTGTTGCCTTTTCTTGACCACGCATGATAGTTGCCTCAAGTATTACGGTCATATCCTCCGTTTCTGGTTGCTTCATTACCTTTCCTTCATGGCTTAACCATTCTGGTTGAGAAGATTTCCAGAATATCACCGAACCATCCCTTCCTACGGTTGGCAATTTTACTTGTTCATACAAATGATTGATACGACCATCCAATTGCAACCATTCCGTATCACGTGAAACAATTTCTGCATCAGAATACTCTGGCAGAACACCCACTTCGAACGTGCGCTCAACCGTTACTTTTCCACTGGTTAACGTTGCGGTAAGTGTAGCTATAGATTTTGGATTTCCATAAGCTGGACGATATATGTGACCATCGGAAGTAATAATTCTCTCATTACTACTTTTCCAAGTAATCTTGATGTCATTCCAAACAGACGGAAGGGTAACATCATTAACGAGTTCGCTCATATCAGGCATAGTAAAAGAATTCATCAACTTCACCAAACGCAATGAATCCTCATACTCATTTAACTCTTCACAAGATGACCACAAACTGATAATAGCCTTAGAATCAAGGGAATAATTGAAAATACGGAAATCACTATATTTCGCATTTTTCAAATAAGCATCACCATCATAGCAACTCTTTCCCAAATAATTCATCTTCGTATTACCTATATCTGAAGGACGGAGGTTGACTTTAAAGGAAGTAGACTTCCCATCTACGAGAATACGTGCATAGGAAGAACGTTGCATAACGATGAGATTATACCATCTGCCTTTTTCTATTTTATTATTGGAAACAAAAGTTTCTTCACCATTATAATCTGTTTTCGTAATGGCAAACCGAGAATCTTTCGCACTCAAGAAAAGATAACCATCTGAAGAAGAGTTGGCAAAACACCAAATATATTGACCGTTCTCTGACAAATCGGTTTCTTCGGGAATGAAGATATTAACCGAAATGGCATAATTATCATCAAGTGTACCTATCAATTCGCCAATGCTTGCATCGAATTCAAAATAACCATTATCAGTACCTAAATCAAGTACCTGTCGATTATAATATGTGGACAAAGACGCTCCCGAATGCAAATAACCATAGTATTTACCTGTAACATCATGTGTAGATAAGAAGTCGAAACACACCATAATGCTATCGGATGAAGCTTTCATACCGATGCAAACAAATACGAAATAAATGATAGATACAAACCTTTTCATGAGATTAACCGTTTAATAAACAAGGCAGCAAAAAAGTGAAGAGATATAATCTACTTACTATGAAGCAAATCATAACTCTTCACTTAATTATATTTTGCTAAATGCAATATTCAAATTATTCGTCCCAAACACTGAAACCAGGTTTTGCAGCAGGATCCTTTGAACCTTCTTCATCAACGCCTCCGTAATCAATGCCTTGGTTTGGTGAAAACACACCACTTGCTTCTTGCATTATTGCTTCTACTTGGTAAGAAACAAATGTAATACCTGGAATAATATATACTTTTTTCATAATTGTTCAGTTTTATTTTTTAACAACTTTCTTACCATTCACAATATAAACACCACGTTGGAGACGACTTGCATCTTTGCCAACATTCATACCACTTACAGAGTAGATTTCATTACTGTCTTCTTTCAATGTACTTACACCTTGAATTGATGTAGGAGTGCCATCAAAGATAAAGGAAATCTTAGCACCAGCATTCTCCACACTTGCCAACACGTCAAACAACTCGAAGTAAGCACGGAAAGCTTTCATCTTAGTATTTCCAGTAGAATACCAGAATTTATTGTTAGCAAGGAATAGAGCCAATTCAGGAACTACCGTATTAGCAACATACGTTCCATACATGTAACTTCTGATTCGAGAAGAATGTCTAACCTCATCAACAGGTTCTTCCTCTGCTGCGATATTAACTCTTTCAACAACGAATGGATAAGTAGCAGCAGTGGTCTTGATGATATAAGGATGATTAGCCTCAATAGCGGTCACTGGATCAAAGGATACATTAATGACAGAAATATCACCCTTCTCGTTCTCAATAGCTTCCCATTGAGCAAAATCACCAATTTCTGTACCTTCACCAAATGCGCTCTTAACTTGCTCCTCTGTCATGGCAAATGGCAAGCAAATAGTACTCCAATCTCCATCTGTAAACGTGCGGTATACGCGAGCATCTACATCATTAGCGTTTTCTGGTGCAACCTCTGCTGTCTCAAACAAGTCTGTATACCCAGCATTACTATCTATAATAATTCTATAGGTAATTGGCTCTGGTTTAAAATCTGCACCTGTATTCTCGGGTAAAACTGCATCAAACAAACTTAATTCGTATATGGTTCCATCTACTACGTTTGCTTCTGCAGAAATAGGAATATACATTAGAACTCCTTCATGATCAGTAACGGGAATGTTACCTCTTGGGATATCATCTTCTCCAGAATCACCATAAGAAAACGTTGCAAAGCGGTATTGTCCATCTCCCACTTTGTTTGAACCGATTGTCCATGTTTCATCAATCGTCTCACCATTCTGGGCAGCACCTGATCTTTTAATACCTTCTGGAATCTGGATATCGAACTGATAACCACAGATAAGTTCACTTTCAAAATGATACCTTACAGCAATAGTCGCACGTCCACCTGGGCGGATATAAACGTCATCAATGCTTAACACATTGTCGGCAGAAGCATTGAATGCTAATGCCATCATTGAAAATAGTAAAAATAATTTTTTCATATCGATATATTTAAATTGTTTACTAGAGTTTATTTATTCACTCATTCTCCTAACGAAAATATCTAATAAATCCATAAGGAGCCATTATATTCCGTCGCAAAAATAATATAAACTTTTGAAATATCAAAAAAATATGTTGTTTTTTTCTTATTAACCAAGCAAATTAACAATTAATTTATTCTACATGTAAACTTTAAGTATAAAAATTTAGAGAAAAAGGATGTGTCAAAACATCGTTTCTATTTGGTACATGATACATGTACGATTCGTACATTAGCCTTGTACGGTTCGTACATGACCATTATACGAAATGAAAACGAACGTTTTGACACACCCTTTCTTTATCCATTACCGAAATATTTGTTTCTTCCCGTTTACGATATAAATACCTTTATTGGGATTGCTTACCCTTTGACCTTGCAGATTAAATATCCCTTGTTGAACATATTGTCTATTGGAGATTGCGGGGATTTCTATATCGTTCGTTATCATTTCATCGAAATCAAACACGCGAGTCTCCATTTGATACAAGGCAGAAACGTCTTCGTAAGAGAGAATGCGATTGTACATCATCAGGTCGTCTATACAGATGTCGGCAGACCCAAATTTCGTTCCATATCCGAAATAGAAGTTGCGACAAGCAGGGATATGGTCAAGAATCAGGTTGAAATCGCATTTCGCCTTCGTACTTATCGACTCGCCGTTAATCTCTCCCTTATAAACCATCGTGGTTTTATTCGACCTATTCACATACAACTTGATACCATCCTTACGCGATACGGTTACCACCACATGATTCCAACTTCCCACAGGTATTTGAGAAGAAAGGTTGCGCGATTCAGGATTATTGATGTCAAACCAATTTCCGTCGTTATCAGCATAACCCAGATAAGAGTTTCCAGTCATAAAGAATCGCTTAATGGGACTATAGTTATAGAAACAGAAAATGTCGTTAATCAAATCATCCGTATTACGTTTGAGCCAGAAAGAAATCGTTATTCCCTCGTCAATCGTTCCTTGATAGAAAGGATTGTTGAGTTGCACATAACTATTTTTCCCGTTTGCTCCCTCAAATTGATGTATATATTGTCCTGTGCGTTCATGATCAGAAGCCAAGACTGGTCTTGAGCCACCAGTCATCACTTGTAGATACGCACGTTGGTCAGAGTTGAAACTATTCACTAATGGTTGTTTGTCGAAACAATAATAAGCCACCATATCTGAAGCAAAGTCTCCTGTAGGAACAGAGTTTGCTCTTGCCCTAACGACGTACGATTGTGTCCAATAATAATTACCGCACGTCATTTTTCCTTGAAGTGTAATCATTGAGTCGGCTTCAAGGATAGAAGGATTATATCTACCATCTTCATCTATGATGTCTGGCGCACTTGAATTCCATGTTAGTTCAACATTATCTTGCAAATTAAGGTCGTATAGGTTGACATTACTACTAATTACTTTATAATTGCTAACGGGGATAGTACTATTGTTCAAGGTGTAAGCAATGCTATAATCATCCCTCATTTTATATGCCCAAAGATTCAAACCAGAATTAGCACATACGGCAGAGATAGCTACGGCCTTGATGGTGGTTGGTTCCAATTGCTGTTCTACGACCACTCCTTTATAAGTACTTCCATTAATCGTCATCGTAATATACGAATTGCCGTCTTGGGTACTCCATTTTCCCGTGTAAGCACCACTAATAGTTCCGTTGGCATTCAATACGATATCAACAGGTGTAACTTGCTCCATGTTGTTTCGGTCGATTCCGTACTTATGAATCATGAACTTGTAATGTCCCAGGATTTCACTATCCTCAAAACGCTTGCGTGAGGCAATTGAATCGTTGTTGAATTTCTCGCCATTATACTCAAAAGGCGCAGCAACAAGCCAATTGTCCTCATTCAAGAACAATTGATGAACGCGCACTTGATGACCTTCGCCTGCGTTATGGAAACGAGTGTGATAAACCACGCAATTAATTCCATCAGCCGTAGTGATTACTGAATTGTGTCCTTGTGCCGTTTCTCCAACATTACCCACGGTTGCAAAACCCCATTCTCCATACGCTCCTAACAACTTTTCGCCTCGTGTATCTGAATTTAAACCATAATTGAGCGCATAACGAGTGAAAATAGCACTCGTGCCCTTGGTATCTGCATACGGTCCATCAGGATTCTTGCTTCTGAAAACACGCATCTCATAACCGCCATTTGCCTGTAATTCGCCGTAAGTAACGAAAAGGTAATAATAATCACCGATGCGCTCAATATAAGAACCTTCACCAGAAACATAATAACCACCAGCAACTTTCTTACCGAAATATGGGTCGGTGGTAACGGATTGTCCTCTGCTCGAATAATCGCTACCATACGACACGGTATAATCACGCAATCCCGTATTGGGGTCAAGTTTCAACATCCAAATACCTCCCGACCATGAGCCGTAAGCCATCCAAAGCGTTCCGTCTTCAGCATAAAAGACGCATGGGTCTATCGCATGAGGCCAATAATTACCCCAACCATTCCCTCTATTATACCTTTCTGGCAATGAAGATAATGAACCGAGTGCAAGTTGCATATCGGTCTTTTGATAGGAAATGTTGCTATTCGTACCATTGATGAATCCCGTGATTACTACGGGAGCTTGATAGACGTATGTTCCATCAATTCTATCAGATGTCAACAAAATTATACTCGAATTCCAAGTAGGTCCGTTGATGCTAAGATACATACACCATTTGTTTAACACCTTATTATATATAATATCAGGAGCCCACATGTTTCCATCTACGGAATAATTACCGTATGCACCAGACCAAGCAAAAGCATTGAAATTGGGAAGTTCTACGTCTTTTCCATTAATGCGCACGCTTTTCACTTGCGGAGTTACGAATGCCTCGCTATTATTTGCCGTACGAACGGTACCATTTGCATTGACTACTCCCCATGGTGCAGAGATATGAGACCAATTCTGCAAATCCCTTGTGCGAGCTTGTCCACGATGAGAACCAAAAATATAGTAGTAATTATCCGTTGAATTGAAAACTATAGACGGATCATGCACGGAAACGTGTTGCATGGTAATGTTTCTATACATGGATCTTGCCATGGTAGAGGTAATCTCCACCTGAGCAAATGAAATGTTAATCGAACATACGATTACCAACAACGAAAAAAGGAAACGTTTTTTGTTCATTTTTCAGTAAAGCTATGATTGTAATCTGCAAATATAAGCATATTTCCCGAAAAAACAAAATGTTTATCTTATATGTTTGTCATTTTGATACATTATTGAAAAAATATCCCTAAAATCATTTGCAAGAATAATAGTTATTGTTTATTTTTGTAGTGAAAATCAAAACTAAAAACTTAAATATCATGCAAAACGTAGAATTCAACAAAATCTTGCCACAATTCAAGATAGAAGGTACCATCGAATCTGTTAAACCTTTAGGCAACGGCCTGATTAATGACACATATTTAGTCGTTACAAAAGAAGAGAATCAACCCAATTACGTGTTGCAACGTATAAACGACTCTATATTCACCAACGTGGAGTTGTTGCAACACAATATAGAATTGGTTACCAATCATATACGCAAGAAACTGGAAGCACAAGGAGAAGAGGACATTCAACGGAAAGTGCTTCAATTCGTGAAGACGATTGATGGAAAGAACTTCTTCATGGACAAAGAACGTCGCTTTTGGAGAATCATGATATTCATCCCGAATGCGCAGACGTTTGAAACGGTAGACACGAAATATTCCTATCTTGCAGGTGTTGCTTTTGGTGACTTCGAGCAAATGTTAACGGATTTGCCAGAGACATTAGGCGACACGATACCAGATTTCCACAACATGGAATTCCGCATGAAACAATTGCGCGAAGTGGTAGAGAAAGACCCTGTGGGAAGGGTTGAGAGCATGAAGGAAATACTGGACATCTTCGAGAAAGATGCAGAAAGAATGTGCCAAGCCGAAAGATTGCATCGAGAAGGAAAGTTGCCAAAACGTATCTGTCATTGCGACACGAAAGTAAACAACATGATGTTTGACGCAAACGACGGACATTTCTTGCTCGTTATCGACCTTGATACCGTAATGCCAAGTCTGTTCTTCTCTGATTATGGTGATTTTCTGCGGTCGGCTGCCAATACTACAGCTGAAGATGATCCCGATATGAACAACGTACACTTCAACGAGGATATTTTCAAAGCATTTACTAAAGGGTATATTGAATCGGCAGGCAAATTCCTCACTCCGTTGGAGATAGAATTATTGCCTTATGCGGTGGAACTCTTCCCGTTCATGCAAAGCGTAAGATTTATGTGGGATTACCTTAGTGGTGACCATTACTGGAAATGCAAATATCCCACACACAATCTTGACCGCTCTCGCAACCAACTGAAATTATACCAAGAGGTTTGTAAGCACGAACAGATGATGAAAGACTATATCGCATCCTTGCAAATCTAATTAGCTGGTAGGCTGTCGTTTAGTTAATTTAAAGATTTTTTGCTATAATATGGTAGGGGATTTAATAAAATTCCCGTAATTTTGCACGCACTATACATATATTATATATTTAGGTATTATTTTTTAGGATATGAAGAAATTATTGTTGTTTGCAATTCTTATTGCGTCTTTTACAACCATTTATGCAGATAATATAGATAGAAACGCAGCATACGAAAAGGCCGTGTCTTTCATGCAACAAAAGAATCCATCAATAAGATTCAATAAAAACAAGGCTCGTAAGATAGTGGGAAAAACCACGGAAAACACGCTACCCTATTACGTCTTCAATGCTGAAAGCAACCAAGGCTTCGTCATCGTTTCTGGAAACGACCAAACAGAGCCTATCATGGGATATTCCGAGAATGGTTCGTTCGATTCCGACAATATCCCCCCCGCTCTCCAATTCATGTTAGACCGCTATGCAGAAGAGTTGGATAGCATCAATGCAGAAGAGCCAATCAACGATAATGTCACCAGTCCCAGGAAAGTCGTATCCTTGCCAAGGACGGCAATTGAGCCGTTTTGCACGAGGATGTGGGGACAAGCAGAACCATTTTGGAATTTAAGTCCTTTAGACGGAGGACGAAGATGTGGTATTGGATGTTTGGCTTCATCTGTTGCGATTACAATGGGTTATTATAATTGGCCTCAAGTTACGGGTACAATTCCTGCATATACAACAACAACAAGAGGTTTTAACATGGAAGAATTAGAGCCTTGGACAGTGGATTGGGATAATATTATTGACAGATATGACGAAAAACAATACACTTCAGAACAAGCAAATGCTATAGCAAAGTTCATGCTTTATGTATCTCAGGCTATGAAATCAGACTTTACAAATAGTGGAGTTAATGCATACATTTCAACTGCTATTTATGGATTAGTAAACTATTTTGGTTATGACCCAATTTTACATCATGTTTCTTTATCTGATTATGAAACTGTAACTGATTTTACTGATGAAGTTTATGCAGAAATTGCTCAAGGTAGACCTGTTTTATTTGATGGTTTTTCACTATCCACTCCAACTGCAAATGCTGCTGGACACGCTTTCGTCTGCGATGGATATGAAAAAGGCGATATGTTCCATATTAATTGGGGATGGGGAGGAATTTGCAATGGATATTTTCGTGTAACTATGGTAAATCCATATAAAACAACAAGAAACCGTAATTATTCCAATAAATTAGGTGCCCTAATTGGTTTACAACCCAATGGGTGGAAAGAAAATACAGGAATGTCTTACTCAACAGAAGACATGTCTTTACAATTCCTTAGTATAACACCAAATGAAAGCGGAATCAGAATAACCTTACAAAATGGCTATAATACAAAACAAACATTTGAAAATGCAATTGCAATTTATGACAACAATTTGAATTTTGTTAAATTAATTTCTGACATTGATACTACTACATTCAACAAAAACGGTTGGAGTTACAAAACATATTCATCTATTTCTTATGAGAATGTAGCAGACGGCACTTATAAGGTTATCCCTGTAAGCCGCATTTGTGGAGAAGAAAGATGGCACTTTGACAGATGCCTTGGAACCTATGCCTATTTAGAAGCAACTGTAAATGAAGAAACTCCTACATATATTCCAATAGAATCTATAGTAGTGAATTCATTTTATGTACTAGAATCAGATAAAGGAAATGGTATAGGCGCTCCTCAAACTGCTATTTTGAATATCACCAACAATTCTTTTGAACAGATTGACAAAAGTTATTTCCTTTTTGCCAACAAACAATTAAATATGCCCTGTGGATTGAAAATCCCAATGAATTCTACTGTTGATATTAGCTTTGAGTTTGTACCATATGTTGCAGGGGACTACAAATTAGAAATATGCAAAGACAATGAAGGTGATTTTCCCATCGCTTCTACAAATACTTTTGTTAAAGATATTATCCATTATGGCAATCTTAGTACAAATTACAGAATTATTACTGCGAAAATTTTAAATGATAACGCCAATGTGATTAATAAAGTCGGCTATATTTATACAGATAAGTATAAAGTAACATTTACTATCACCAATAGAGATAGTGTACAGACCTTTAACGATCAAATAAGATTTGCTTTATCAATTAAGAAATCACAATCTTCTGCATGGCAAACGACAGAGTTACATCATATTAGATTAAAACCTGGAGAAACACAAACTTTCACTTTCGAATCTGGTGAATTATCGTGGACTAATTCTTCATATACTTTTAGAGTGATGACTAAATGGAACACGGATGCTAATATGGATAACGTTAACGAATGGGTTGCCAATGATACCTATGAGGTTGTAGCCACATCCTATACCATTGCACGAGCTAATGGCATAAGATATTGGACTTCAGAAGGAACATTATCTGGACAGAAGGATATTACCAATACAACATTTACGACACCAGAGGATGTCGTAGCTGTTAGTTTCGACAATCCTGATTCAAGCGCATGGCCAACTGAAATAATTCCCAACAACAACCCTAATACTTTATACTATTTCAACGGAAAAGCAAATTATAATAATTTGGGTAATGTTATATATGAAGGAAAAGCTGATAATATCACATTTATAGATGGATATCCAACTTTCATCCCCGAAGAGTTTTATGCCGAAAACATTTCATATTCTCGCGTTTTTAATAAAGGCTGTAAAGGAAAAGATAAAATATACAATTGGTCTTCAATCATTTTACCATTTGACGTTCAAAATGTAACCAATTTAACAGACAATTATAATATAGATTGGTTTCACTCTAGTGAAGAATTGAATAAAGATTTTTGGTTATGTAAATATCACGGAAAAGAAAATTATAATCTTTATTTTGATTATGCAGATGAGTTTAAAGCTAATACGCCATACATAATAACAGTATCAAGTGACGAAAGAATTGATGCTCCAGGACTTGTTGGAAAAGTGATAGTTTTTAGTGCCAACAAAACTAATGTAAAAAATGGCTCTTTATATGAAAACACAAATGATTTTGTACTTGAAGGAACATTAACAAGGGTTCAAGAAAATGGAAAGCATATATTTCTTTTACCAGAAGAGTTAGATGGTAATGATTTTGAGTATATGGGAGATTCAATAACAATTAATCCTTTCCGTATTTATATCGTTTCAGACATCATTCCCAACGAGTATAATAAAAAGCTTGCTGTAATTATCGTTGACGAAAATAATGATATGACAAACATAAGTAATATAAATACAGATATTAATGATCGAAATTTTTATGACTTTAATGGTATAAAAAGAAGTAGAAATGCTTTTTCTAAGGGTTTTTATATAGCTAATAGAAAAAAAATCATCATAAAATAATCGACTTATCATTATAATTATGGAGTTATTTTTTAATATTATAATATTTTGATTCTTTTTTTAAAAACATGAATCCCTTAATATCAATTATTACTCCTGTTTACAATACTGAAAAATTATTGGAAAAATGCATAAAAAGCATAATAAAACAAACTTTCTTTAATTATGAACTCATTCTTGTTAATGATGGCAGTACTGATAAGTCTGGGGAAATATGTAACATGTATGAAAAACAAGATTCCAGAATTATTGTGATACACCAACACAACCAAGGTTCAAGTGCGGCAAGAAACAAAGGGCTGTCATTAGCTCGAGGTAAATATATTGTATTTGTCGATTCTGATGATTGGTTAGAACCATACTATCTTCAAAATATGCTTGATTGTGCATTAAATAATAATGCTGATATTGTTATTTCCGCTTTTTATATCAATGACGACTCTCATGATAGTCAATTTTTTAAGAACAAACCAGAAACATTAGATAGAACGACTATTCTTAATGGTTTCTTTACTAATAAACTTCATGCTGGTTTATGGAACAAAATGATTAAACGTGATCTTTTTATAAATAATAATATTTCTTTCCCTAAATACAATTATTATGAAGACATGGTCGTTTCAACTTTGCTAATAATAGCATCTTCATCAATAGCATATTGTGAAACAGCTTCATATCATTATGTAATAAATAATTCATCTTTAACCAACGATAAAAACGACTTTAAAAGATTTAAAATGTTTCAAGATTTTATATATAATATTAACTTCATTCGAAATTTACCATTCATAGAATCTAATATGGAACTTTTGAATTCAATAGATGGATTAATCAACTATAACAAAAAGGGAATAGTAAAAATATCATCTAACAAACAAATAATAAATAAAACGATGAATTTAAATCCAGACTCAATAAAGTTTCTAAATATCAAAACCATTTCTGATTTTTTCTTGTTTATATCATCAAAAACTCACATATACAAACCATTAAAGTATTATCTGTATATTCGTTCCCATACATAACTAAAAACGAAATGGAATTATGTTATTACTAACTACATGTATCTTTTATACAATATAAATAATGAAATAGTCTCATAAGTATTCTTCTTTTTATTTTTGCTTTTTTGCAAAATTGGTTATAAAAGATTTCCTCTGCTTTTTTTGATAATTGAAAATAAAGACTTAAGAAATTTAGTTTATTTCGTTTCCACAATTTCCTCATAATAAATATTAAAGGATGCTCAATATCCATCAATATATAATTATGAGAACATGAAAGGTTTAGACAACGCAAAGCAACCTCTGCACGTATAATATTTTCTTCTTTCTTTTCGCAAAAATTGAATGTCAACGAACTTTTCCTTTCACATATAACATATATAACATGGTTATCAAAGTTTATAGATTCTGCATAGCAACCAATAGATACCGAGAAATAAAAATCATTAGACCATCTTGTTTCATCAAATCTAATTTTATATGACTCAACTAATGATTTTCTTACCATCTTTGCTACTGGACATGGAAAATATGAACGAGCATATATATTTTTATTATGATAAGTTTGAAGATAATAGTGATGAGTATCATCTCTTGTTGAAGGTTTTGAAAGATCATCAGACTTTACACTTCGATAATCAAAGTAAATAACATCATCTTTTGAATCGACTAAAGAGTCTAATATTATAACAAAACCATTTTCAAAGAAATCATCTGCATCTGCAAAAATTAACCACTTTCCTTTTGCATGATCTAGGCCAACATTACGCGCCCGTCCTGCACTACCACCTATTTCTGTTGAATAAAACTCTAAATAAGGACGAGATAGTTCCGGATAATTCGATAAATATGTATCAGCATTTGGACTACAATCATCTATAACAATAACTTGGATATCTTCACGGATAGGTATACTTCTCAGACACCTCATTAACAAATCAGGAATATTGTAATGTGGAATTATAATAGTATAATTAATTTTCATAACCAAATTATAACCTACCATCAACTATAGATCTGTCCAAAATACCTTTTACGTCGAAAATCACGCTCTCTTCTTTTACCAAAGACTTAATATCCAAAGATTTAAATACATCGTGAGCAACAGCTAAAATTGCAGCATCCACCTTTTTTGTAGGCAAATCATTAATTAATTCTATACCGTAAATAGTTTTTACTAAATTAGCACTTGCCCAAGGATCATATACTATAACATTTAAATTATATTCTTTTAATGCATTATAAATATCTACCACTTTAGTATTTCTTATATCAGGACAATTTTCTTTAAAAGTAAATCCTAAAATCAAAATAGTAGAATTCAACACCTGAACACCCTTTTTTAACATATACTTAATAGTTCGAGATGCTACGTATTCACCCATACCATCATTCATACGTCTTCCTGCTAATATAATTTCTGGATTATAACCATGGTGCTGAGCACATTGAGCAATATAATAAGGATCAACTCCTATACAATGTCCTCCTACAAGTCCAGGTTTAAAATGAAGAAAATTCCATTTAGTAGAAGCAGCTTCTAAAACATCAGAAGTATCAATGCCTATTTTATAAAATATTTTTGAAAGTTCATTTACAAAAGCTATATTTATATCTCTCTGCGAATTTTCAATAACTTTAGCAGCTTCAGCGACTTTTATACTCGGAGCTTTATGAGTTCCTCCTATAATCACACTAGAATATACCCTGTCTACAATCTCTGCAATTTCATCTGTTGATCCTGATGTTACCTTTTTTATGTTTTCAACCGTATGTAATTTATCTCCTGGATTTATACGTTCTGGTGAATAACCAGCAAAAAAGTCTACATTGTATTTTAGCCCACTAGCTTTTTCTATAACGGGTATGCACTCTTCTTCTGTTACGCCAGGATAAACAGTTGACTCGTATACTACTATATCTCCTTTCGAAATAACTTTTCCTACAGTATTACTAGCATTATAAAGAGGGGATAGGTCAGGATTGTTATTTGTATCAACAGGGGTTGGCACTGCGATTACATAAAAATTACAATCCTTTATTTGCTCTATGTTACTCGTACATTGAAAACCATTATTATTTATTGCATTACGTAATAATACATCAGAAACCTCAAGAGACGAATCATGACCTTTCATTAATTCATCTACTCGTTTTTGATTTAAATCAAAACCAATCGTAGGGTATTTTGTTGAAAATAGACGAGCTAATGGTAATCCAACATAGCCAAGTCCAATCACACATATTTTATAATTGTTCAACATCACAAACAAGTTTTAACAAATCAAACTATTAAAAACCACTTTTTATCTCATAAACTTACAACTTACTTTTTCTCCATTAGCATCTGTCGCACGGGCAACATAGAAGCCGGATGGGAGGGGTGATACATCAATGTATCCAGTGCCTCCTTTTATACTAACAACTGAGGACATAACGGATTGACCACTTGCCGTAAAGATTTCTACGCGTGCAATGTTTGAACCCTCTGACTTCAACAAGAGAGTTTTATTGCCATAATGGATGCTGAAATCATTCGACGACGCGATGGTTGTTCCTCTTATATCAAGTGTTTCTTGAGTTACCTTCTGGGAATACATGGTCATGATGTTACGCTTGCTGATAGTTGGTGTACTGAATGCATAAATGTCATTTCCGCCATCAGGATATCTACCTACCGTCGTATTGCCATCATGAGTTTGATAATATAATGTATCTGTCCAACTCTTATCCGATGCCGTCAATGCTACCGCACCACCGTTTCCACTAATCTTAAACGTTGCGTGTAATGCCTGATTCGTCGTAGCAAGATTGTCACACCATATTAATATATGTCCATGAGGAGGAATCTTAGTCGAAGCATGTGTCTGTTCTTTTGAAATCTTATATTTCGTGAGCACATTCAAGTTGTCTGTCAGATACATACCTTCAATATCTATCTCCTCATCCGTTGTATTGTATAGTTCTACCCAATCATTTTTCTTTCCATATTCATTGACATAAATAGAATTACTTCCACTCACCTCATTGATTCTCACCACATGCATGTTATCTTCAGTTCTTTCCGTTTCCGTCATCTGCTTATAGATGGCGGTCAACTGGAAATTAGTGGTTGGCATCGTGATTTCAGCATCAGTAGAATAATAATTCATATCTTGCGAAGAGACGGTTCCCATCAATTGTGCATCCCAATAAATATCAGATGAAGTAGCACTACAATTATGTACTTCCACGGCAATCACGTTTTCTCCCTTATTCAGCAAATTAGCAGGAATGGAAATACTACCATCAAATGGCACTTGGTCAGCGTATGTAGTAGAATATGTGTTAAAATCCACCCTCCCCGTAGGCATATTAAATCGTTCTACTTCCGTACCATTTACATACACGATAAAACCATCATCCACTTCATAATTCAAGGTAAACACGTCATTGTTGGCAGGTTTCTCCTTTAACGTAAACGATTTACGGTAATAGGATGTTGGATATTTGTTATTCGAACTATTTCCATACGAGATTGTGGTTACGATGCCCGACAATTTAAATCCCAATGGTGCCAATCCTGTTTTCCAATTACTTGGTTGATAATTCGCAGCATACCACAATGTACCGTCAAGCGAACCTCTGTCATAATAAGTCCAATTAGTTCCCTTGTCGAATATCACTTGTTGAGAACCAACACCAGAACCCGACATCCAACCTTGGAAAGTATATCCAGCAGGTGCCACGGCTTTCAACGTTACTGGAGCAAACAGATTTCCCGCAAACTTACCCGTTGGAATATCGATACCATTGACTTCAATGCGAGCCTCATCCACATTGCTTGACAATCGTGCACTTCGTGGTGCAACTTGCTTCAAGTCAAACAAATTATAATTTCTCAGGGCATTTATCATCGTCGAGTTTCTACCGCTCAAGCTATTTATCAACGAATTTCCCATGTTCCTTACGTTCCAGTCACGACCTTCCAAAGCCATGGCTGGCGAACAAATATCCACCAACGAGCCAATGATTTCAGAGCATCTATTCGGTTCAAACACACTTCCACCTACGATGCAATACGTATCAATAAACTTCTTCTTGAATTCCTCGTTTTGCAACAATTGCCTAAACAATGTAACCAATGTGTTGTCAGTTGTAATACGAATATTATCGGGATATAATACATCGAAAGTATAATTACGTTCCATTCCGAAGAACCAATCAAAGACATTACTGCCATTTGCGAACGAACCATCCAAGTCGAATACTATAAACCTAAACTTTCCACCGTCACGATAGCGGAAAGCCTTCACGTTGTTTCTCGTCCAATCCGAACCACCCAAATAGAAGCATACGGCCATGTAAGAAATATATTCATCCACGTCCAAAAGATTCTTGATTTCCTCATACGTCTCGCTATTGGCTGCATCTGCCGATAGCTGAAGCAATTGTTGGTAAGACTCATCAGTTCCACATTTCTGAACGTAAAATGAATCGGGGGAAATCTCAAACTGGTCAATCTCGTCATCATCCCAACCATAATTTGCGTAAACATAATGTTTGTTGTTGGGTTCACGCACGTTCAGCATTCCGATGTATTGACCGTTGATAAACTCATGGGAAGGCCTAAAAGACTGACCATCCACGTCTATTCCCGAAGAGAGAATGATAGTCTGCAAGGCTCCATCCTTCAATCTATCCCCATTGTTGTTTCCACCATTCCTGATTTGTAAGGTACGATTGCGAATATATGGTTTTTCCTCAAAGAATGGATAGTTCAAATTTTTGTTGCCACCCAATTCCTTGCTACCTTTCAACTTAAATGAATGGGGAGTCCACGCACGACTCCATCCTCCGCACATTTCCAGATTCACGTCTTGGTTCAACACCATTCCGTCTTCAAGAGTGATATACGAGAAGTTTACAGGGCGCTCCCAATCCATGTTCCAATTGCATTTCGATGATTGTCCGTTGCCTGGGCGACCATTAGTACCTTTCACATACACGCCTATCGAATCGTCATACAAGAATTTAGGGTCGCTTATCACAGATACGATGGGCAACGTACAATCCATGTCATGATAGATATATGAGCGGGATGTTACGGGCGAAGCCAAATAATCGTCGGCAAACAAGCGGAAACGATATACCTCGGTATTGTTTATGTTGAATTGTCCCGTCCTTGATGTCGCTCCGTTGGTCATAGTCGGCAATGTTCCGTCTGTCGTATATCGTAGCGTACAACCTGTAGGAATTTCCACGTTCACCGTCAATGTTCCCACGAATAATTGTGATGGTTGGTCTACGACAGGTGCTGCCAATTGCATCAAGGCAAACGTAGAAGTATTGTTGCTTGCTTGCGGTGTGGGATTCGACGTGGTAGACCACTCCTCTCCTCCATCTGTCGTTCGTGCATAGCTCACCCTTTCCATGCTGGCAGGATAGTCTTGTTGCACTATCAAGTTTCCCTTCGAGTCGCTGATGTAAATAGTGCCTCCATCCTCATCCAACTTGAATGTCGTGTTTTTCCTGTTGAGCGTACCGCTATCAAACCACACGATACGATAACCATGCGGTGGAATGGTACCCATATTCGATGGGGCTCTCCACAACTTCAAGTTACTCGGCGTATCGCTGAAATAAAAGTTGTTGATTCCCACACCATCATCCGTAGGATTGTAGAGTTCTATCCAACCATCAAAGTTGAATGCAGGACTAATCCACTGATCCACATTCGAAGCCATAATCTCATTGATGATGAGCGACTCCTTCGTAGCAGGATTGCTGGTTATCCTCACCATCACGTACACCACCTTATTGCTTCCGTCAGTGGAACGCGCGGAGATTCTCACGTTGCCCTCATCCACCGCCGTTATCACGCCATTTTCGTCGACCGTAGCAATACTCTCATCACTACTGGCCCACGTAAGCGTCTTATAGGTAGCGTTTTCAGGCGTGATAGTAGCGATAAGTTGATAAGTGTCACCTATTAGCAAATTCAAGATAGTTGGCGTTACGGTCAGTTTCGTGATGGGAACCACTTCGCCAAAATACTCTATCTTGAAGTTATCAAATAGACACCAGTTGTTATTGATATACTCATCATTCCTCAATCCGATGATTAAGTCGCCTCCATCGTGATCAAACTCAAGTTCGTTCCAATAATAACCATCCTTGAACGCACGAGTGCCACTTTCCATCGTATTGGGGAAATAGATGGTGGTTTGGTTCCACCAGTCACCAGTTGAATAACCCCAGCAACTACCTTCCAAGTTTTCCGTGAACGACTGAGCATATACACTCACCAACTTCTTCTCATTGGTTCCCGCATATAAAAAACCCGTCACGTTCTCCGAACCGTTCAAGTAATCCTGATAGCCATTTTGGTTGTCCTTACACCTAAAAAAAGATTGTACGGAAACCTTATAATGACCAGCCGACAGATTCATCAAATTTTGGTGAATATCAAAGGTGGAATTCCAAAATTCCATGGCATCTATGCGATTGTTGCACGTACCGTTTCTCCATGAAAATTCCCATCCCTGATTGGTATTCCCATCGAAGGTGTAGTTGGTAATATACTGACTCGTAATGTCTATCCATTCCTGGACGGCATTCGCTTTCTGTGGTACGAATATCGCCAACATTGCCAACAAGAAGCCATCTTTCCATGCCTTCATCACCATTTCCTTCAATCTATCAGCCAAGTTATTCATTGGTTCTTTTATTTGGATAAGACAATCAACTTACACATTATACTCCTGCCAACTCTTAATCTGAATGTCTTCCATCTTCATGGCGCAGAAAGCCTCGATGAAAGCCTTGGCAAGACGTACATTTGTCATCAGGGGAATGTTGTGGTCAATGGCAGCCCTACGAATGCGATAGCCATTGGTCAACTCGCGCTTGGTGTGGTTCTTGGGTACGTTGATAATCAACTCCAACTTATGCGACGAAATCAAGTCCATCACGTTGTTTGGCCCCTCTTCGTCTGGCCAAGCCACAGCTGTTACGTTCACGCCATTGTCGTTGAAGAACTTAGCTGTACCCACCGTACCATAAATCTCATATCCTTTCTTTGCCAATTCGCGCACGGGCTCCAGCAAATCCACCTTACCCTTTGCGTCACCAGACGAAATCAAGATGCTCTTCTTTGGCAAGCGATAACCAGTGGCTATCAAGGCATTGAGCATAGCCTCGTTGAGGTCGTCACCCAAGCAACCTACTTCACCCGTACTACTCATATCCACGCCCAATACGGGGTCGGCATTTTGCAAACGGGCAAACGAGAATTGCGAAGCCTTCACGCCAATCCTGTCAATGTCAAACTCTCCCTTCTCTGGCTTCTGATAAGGCACGTCGAGCATAATCTTCGTTGCCGTCTCGATGAAGTTGGTCTTCAAAATCTTGCTGACGAACGGGAATGAACGACTGGCTCTCAAGTTACACTCAATCACCTTCACGTCGCGGTTCTTGGCAAGATATTGTATGTTAAACGGACCCGAGATATTCAGTTCCTTGGCAATCTTATGCGAAATCTTCTTGATTTGTCTAATAGTAGAGAAATAGATGTGCTGTGCTGGGAACACCATCGTTGCGTCACCAGAGTGTACGCCAGCATATTCCACGTGTTCGGAAATGGCATATTCCACAATCTCTCCCTTGTCGGCAACGGCATCAAACTCTATTTCCTTGGTTTCTGTCATAAACTTGGAAACCACCACTGGGTAATCCTTAGACACTTCGGTGGCCATGGCGAGAAAGCGTTCCAACTCTTCATTGTCGTAGCATACGTTCATGGCAGCACCGCTCAACACGTACGACGGGCGCACCAAAACGGGGAATCCCACTTCGTTCACGAATTCCTTGATGTCGTCCAACGATGTCAATGCGCGCCAAGCTGGTTGGTCTACGCCTAACTTATCGAGCATAGCTGAGAACTTATCGCGATTCTCGGCACGGTCAATGTCTACGGGCGACGTTCCCAACACTGGCACACCTTGGCGATACAACTTCATGGCGAGGTTGTTAGGAATCTGACCACCCACAGAGACAATCACGCCACGCGGTTGTTCCAAGTCAATCACGTCAAGCACGCGCTCCAACGTCAGTTCGTCGAAATAAAGCCTGTCGCACATGTCGTAGTCGGTAGACACGGTTTCAGGATTGTAGTTAATCATGATAGACTTATAACCCAACTTACGAGCCGTGTTGATGGCGTTCACCGAACACCAGTCGAATTCCACGGATGAACCGATGCGATACGCACCAGAGCCCAAAACCACCACGCTCTTCTCGTTCTTGTAATACTCGATGTCGTGCTGCGCTTGCGGCGTATCGTAATGATACGTGAAATAGAGGTAGTTGGTCAATTCGGGATGCTCACTTGCCACGGTATTGATGCGTCTTACGGCTGGCAACAATCCACGTTGCTTACGATAACGGCGCACGGCAAGGTTCTCGTTGTACATATTGCCCACCTCTGGCTTCAATACGAAACGGGCAATCTGGAAGTCGGAGAAGCCTGCTGCCTTCACTTCCATCATGAAGGCATCGGGAATTTCCTCCAAACTATTGTAGGTTTGCAACTGATGTTTCAGGTCAACGATTCGTTTCAGTCGCTCAATAAACCACTTGTCGATACGAGTCAATTCTTCGATTCTCTCAATGGTGTAACCGTCTTCCAAGGCTTGTGCAATGGCAAAGATACGCAAGTCGGTAGGATTCTCCAGCGCATCGTCAAGGTTCTCGAAACGCGTGTGGTCGTTGCCTACGAATCCATGCATTCCCTGCCCTATCATACGCAAGCCCTTCTGAATCATCTCCTCGAAACTTCGACCGATTGACATGATTTCGCCTACAGACTTCATGCTGGAGCCAATTTGTCGGGATACGCCCGCAAACTTCGTCAAATCCCAACGAGGAATCTTGCAAATCATGTAATCAAGGCTTGGAGCCACGTATGCGGAATTAGGAGTACCCATTTCGCCAATCTGGTCGAGCGTGTATCCCAATGCGATTTTAGCTGCCACGAAAGCAAGCGGATAACCCGTTGCCTTTGATGCCAAAGCCGAAGAACGACTCAAACGGGCATTGATTTCAATAATACGATAGTCGTTGGTCTGCGCGTTGAAGGCAAATTGGATGTTACACTCGCCTACGATGCCTAAGTGCTTCACGCATCGAATGGATAACTCTTGCAACATCTTCACTTGCTCGTCGGTCAACGAACAGGTTGGCGCTACCACGATAGACTCTCCCGTATGGATTCCTAACGGGTCGAAGTTTTCCATCGACGCTACCGTGAAACAACGGTCGTTAGCGTCGCGAATCACCTCAAACTCGATTTCCTTCCATCCTTTCAACGACTCTTCTACCAAGATTTGTGGGGCGAACGTAAATGCACTCTCGGCCAATTCGATAAACTTCTTTTCGTTAGGACAGATGCCTGAGCCCAAACCGCCCAATGCGTAGGCTGAGCGAATCATGATGGGGAAGCCAATCTCGCGAGCTGCCTTCAGCGCATCATCCATGTTCTCTACTGCATGGCTGACGGGAGTCTTCAACTCGATCTCGTCCAACTTCCTAACAAAAAGGTCGCGGTCTTCGGTGTTCATAATAGCTTCCACCGACGTTCCCAATACCTCTACGCCATATTCCTTGAGCGTACCGTTCTGATACAATTCAGTACCACAATTCAATGCCGTCTGTCCACCGAATGCCAAGAGGATGCCGTCAGGACGCTCCTTCTTGATAATCTCAGTCACGAAATACGTAGTTACTGGCTGAAAATACACCTTGTCGGCTATACCTTCCGATGTTTGTATAGTGGCAATGTTAGGGTTCACGAGCACGGAGGAAATACCCTCCTCGCGTAATGCTTTCAATGCTTGCGACCCAGAATAGTCAAATTCACCTGCTTGTCCAATCTTCAAGGCACCACTGCCTAAAACTAATACTTTCGTGAGTTTTTTCTTCATGATTATAATTTATATTTTGTGAAATGCGTTTTTTAAATTTATTAAATATGTATAAGAGCATGCAAAATTACAAATAAAAATTGAATTTTTCCTGCTATTTATACCAAAATGCTTTATTTTTCAAAAAAATATGCCCTAATCGTTACAACCTATTGTTTTTTTTCCTATATTTGCGATGAATAAGAACTTTTATCAACGGTTTCATTAAAAATTATAAGGGAGGATAATGCTATGGTAAAACAAACGAAAAAGAATCGTGAGACGGATGCTTACGAATTCGACAATGTTTACAATTGCGATGCCGACGAGAGATACGCTGGCGTGGATTCTTCCATTTGGTACAATTAAAAACAAAACGGGTGGTTTTCTAATCACCCGTTTTTTCTTGCTCAGTGGATTTGCAATAGACAGATGAAGTGCCATTTCAGCCAATGGAGGATTGTAAACCTCCTTAATGTGGCAATGTGGCAATGTGGCAATGTGGCAAAATAAGCAAAATGCCACAACGCCACTTTGCCACTTTGCCACATTAAGGTGTTTCTACTTGTTTTTGTCCATCATTTGGGGAGTATAGATAGATAATAGGTAATAGATTGTAAGTAATTAATTTTATTATTATATTATATTATAATATAATATAATAATAACTCTATATATATACTGGGGGCTGCATATCGGAACCACCTTAATGTGGCAATGTGGCAATGTGGCAAAGTGGCATTTTGTGTAAACCACCGCCAAAGCTATCCTTTGCATCATGCAAATATATGGTTTAGGAAGTGCATATATATGCTTTACGGGGCGTAAATATGGTGTTTATATTTTTTAACAAGAAACACCCGTTTCGTTAACAGATTTTTACACATTCTTGAAGGGTGTTTTTTGGCGGTTTAAATTAATAGCAGTAATTTTGCATTGTGGAATGGGAAGCGAGGATGGCATGAGGAATGGGCGATGGGCACGATAGGTGATGGGCTTAATGGGCAGAATGGGCGTGATAGGCGAAGGTAATAATGAGGGACACCACGTTAAGCGTAACGTCGTGATTATTTAGAAACACAGTTTAGGCTCCCTCTCCTTGGGAGAGGGATGGGGAGAGGCCTCGAGAAGAGGCCACCTTTATTGAACTACTGGCAAGATAGCATCGCCAATACAGGAGTTAGGCATTTGGATGTGCAGCATGGCACAAACGGTTGGCGCAATATCCACGATGCGCGTAGGCAAAGACGTACTGCCGTGCTTAATCTTCCATCCCAAGAATACGAGAGGTATATGGGCATCGTAAGGATTCCATTCGCAATGGGTTGTTCCAGTATAATCGTCCTTGAATTTCCATGAGAACATCTCCGAACGAGGAATGGCGATGATGTCGCCCGAACGCAAGCGATTATAACCGTTGATAATGCGCTCACGAATGATTTGAGGGATAGTGGCCGTGCTTGCCTTGGCACAATCCACCACGTATAGTAAGTCGTCTTCCTGCAACAATTCATTGATAACCACCTGCTTCACCTCGTCAATATTGAGGTTGGCACGCTCAATCTTCGCATGGTCAAGATAGAAAAAGTCGCCATAATGAGCCAACACCAACTTTTCCAAGCCATACTTATCCTGCAATTTCGCATTGATAGACTTCACGTAATCAGAGGCTGCCCATCCATTGGCGTAAATCTTATGGCTCTTGAGATAATTGGGATTGTGAGCACCACCATGATCGGCAGAGAGGAACAACAGATAACCGTCTTTCCCATATTGAGCGTCCAACAAAGAGAGAAACTTTGCCAATTCCTTATCGAGCGTCATATAAGCCGCTTTCGTTTCCTCTGACCTCGTACCGTAAGAATGGGCTATCGCATCGGTAGAAGATACGCTAATGGTGAGCATGTCAGGATAATCGCCCTTACCCAACTGCTCGTTTTGCAATACGGCCTCAGCCATCTTGAAGGTAATCGACACTCCCTCGGGCTTCATCTTCTGGTCTTCCTTGGGCTTGGTAGCATTTTGCTTATTGAATTGTTCCACCCACTTTGGCAATTGTTCCATATAATATGTGCTCGTCACGAAATGCCCTACGCTATTATCGTACCAATAGGCAGCGTTGGCGGAGTGACCAGCGGGGAAGATGGCAGCCCTGTCCTTGAGCGCCACGCCAAAGACGCGCGACTTGAAATTGGTAGCCAATCGCAACTCGTCGCCAATGGTAGTCGCCTTGTTGTTACGTGGAGACATTTTCCCAGCTTTCGAGTTCGTACCGACACCTTTTACGGTAGAATCGCTGCAACAATATACGTCCTTTCCCTTTTCCATGAAATTGTTTCCAGCAATGCCATGTAAGGCAGGTACGCTACCCGTATAAATACTGGTGTGGCCAATGGCGGTAATGGTGGGAATATAGTTAATCATCGTATTCTCGCAAGAGAATCCCTCGTCAACCAATCGTTTCAAACCGCCCTCACAGAAATCCTCGTAATAATAATAGAGATAATCCCAGCGCATCTGGTCAACTACGAGACCAACAACCAACTTTGGTCTCTCTATCCGATTGCCTCCCCAAGCCGAAGAGAGAGACAACGCAACCATCACCAACGTGAAAAATGTCTTCTTCATATATTCTTTCGTTTAATAGATTATTGATTCTTAGGGCAAATTTACACATTTTCTACATATTATTTTCATTTCCTGCCAAAAAATGAGTGTTTTTTTGTATTTTTGCACGCAAATAAAAAGAAACAAAAATATCATCCTGATAAAATACAAACACTATGGGAGGCTTTTTTGGCACTATCTCTATTAAAGATTGTGTAAAGGATTTATTCTACGGAACGGATTACAATTCGCATCTGGGCACTAAACGCGCGGGTATGGTGACGTTTGACAAGGAACGAGGATTCAGCCGTTCGATTCATAGCCTTGAGAGAAATTATTTTAGGTCAAGGTTTGAAGACGAGTTGGACAATTTCTACGGAAACCAAGGTTTGGGCGTGATTAGCGATACCGACCCCCAACCTATCATCGTCAACTCACACTTGGGAAGATACGCCGTGGTAACGGTGGCGAAAATCAACAACTTGCGAGAGATAGCCGACGAACTCTTACAGCAAAGAATGCATTTCAGCGAATTGTCTGCCAACAACATCAACCAAACGGAATTGGTGGCATTGCTCATCAACATGGGAAAGACATTCGTGGAAGGCATTAACTTGGTACACAAGAAAATACAAGGTTCGTGCTCGATGCTCATCCTCACGGAAGACGGCATCATCTGCGCTCGCGACTATTTGGGAAGAACGCCCATTGTCGTCGGAAAGAAAGAAGGCGCATTTGCCGCATCAAGCGAAAGCACATCTTTTCCCAATCTCGAATTCAAGATGGTGCGCGACATCGGCCCTGGGGAAATCGTGAAGATGAAAGCCGACGGCCTTGAAGTGCTTCAACCACCATCACAAAACGAACAAATCTGTTCTTTCTTGTGGGTATACTATGGATTTCCTTCCAGCGATTACGAAGGCATCAACGTGGAAATGGTGCGCGAGACGAACGGAAAGAAGATGGGCGAAGAAGACGAGATACAAGCCGACTTGGTGTGTGGCATTCCCGATTCGGGCGTGGGAATGGCATTGGGTTACTCAGAAGGTAATCACATCCCATATAAACGTGCGGTGGTGAAATATACTCCCACTTGGCCACGTAGTTTTACTCCAGGCACGCAAAAGCGTCGTGACCTTGTGGCAAAGATGAAATTGATTCCCAATCCCGCCATCTTGAAAGACCAACGCATCGTATTTTGCGACGACTCTATCGTTAGGGGCACCCAACTTCACGATAACGTAAAAATGTTCTTTGAATACGGTGCAAAGGAAGTACACGTGAGAATTTCGTGTCCACCATTGGTTTACGGTTGTCCATTTATCGGCTTTACCGCCTCGAAAACTGATATGGAACTCATTACACGACAAGTGATTCGCGACTTTGAAGGCGACGAAAATGTCAACCTTGAAAAATACGCTACCACCAATTCGCCTGAATACAATCGAATGGTAGAGGAGATTTGCAAGAGATTGGGGTTGACATCGTTGAAATTCAACAAGATAGAGACGCTCATCGAATCCATCGGATTACCCAAATGCAAGATATGCACACATTGTTTCGATGGAACAGGATGCTGCCATAAAAAGGATTGACGGAAACATCATCCCATGAAATAACAATACCCCTGCTTGACATCAGTTATCAAGTAGGGGTATTTACTAACTTTATTAACAAATTAATCTTCTGATACCGAGAAATCGTCTTTTCCTACGCCACAAATAGGGCAAACCCAATCATCGGGAATATCCTCAAATGCTGTTCCTGGTTCAATTCCGCTATCAGGGTCGCCTACTGCTGGGTCATATACATAACCGCAAACGTCACAAACATACTTTTTCATAATTGTTCTTCGTTTTTTTACGTTTTTATTAAGATTAAAACACTCACTCTATAATATTATAATATAGAAAGGATGGACTCCACCTTGTCAACGATGGATTGCGGCGTGATGCTCTCCATGCACGCAATATCTCCACGAAGACATTGTTTTCTGCCATATACGGAACAAGGGCGACAAGGCAAATCCGTTTGCACGATGTTTTCAGGACTTTGATTCCAACCCAAGAATCCAGCGTATGGATGTGTGGCTCCCCAAACACTTACAACGGGCGTGTTGACCAACGAAGCCAAATGCATATTGGCACTATCCATGCTAATCATCAAATCGAGATGACTCATCAAAATCAACTCTTTTTCTAAGTTGTTCAGTATGGCAGACGCATTGATGCAACATGGATATTTGCTTTCCCATTCATTAAGTATTTCCCTTTCTCTGTTAGCACCTCCAAACAAGAATATCCTACACGACGGATGATTCTTCATCAATTGCAAAATCACCTCTTCCATCTTCTCCAAAGGATAAATCTTGTTCTTATGAGCGGCAAACGGCGCAACGCCTATCCATTGTTGGAACTTCTTACGTTCACCGATTTCTTCTGACAACAAGTGCAGATTGCCACCTTCGCGCGGGAAGATGGAAGTAAATTCCAAATGGATGGGATAACCCAACTTGGCAAATACCTCAGCATAATTTTGGAAAGCCGTAGACAACTGAACCATACGTTTGTCGTTCTTGGCGGTCAATTGTTTCTTTTCATGATGGTGCTTATTGATATGAGCCACCTTGTGCCTTCCCAAGTTAAATCTCAGTCTCAGATATTTAGACCTTAATATATCATGGAGGTCAGCGATTGCCGTAAAATTCTTAGCCATCAATCGACGATAAAGCGCATTCAATCCCTTCACGCCACGATATTCTCCCTTGACATCTGCTTCCATAAATCCTACGTTTGGCGCAAGATTCTCAAAGAAGCAACGCGCAAAGGGGCGACTCAGGACGGTAATCCTGAGATGTGGATATTGCATCGCCAAAGAATATACCACGGGAACGGTCATGGCAATGTCGCCAATGGCAGAAAATCTTATGATTAGTATATGGTCGATCTTCATTTCTTATAGAAAATAGGATTAGTAGACGGATCGTTATACATTTTCATCTGTCTATATACCTTCATGTACTTACGTCCAGCTTGAATGTCTTCAAGCAATTGATCTATCGCCGTAGACAAGTCAACTTGTTGCTCAAGCAATACGTTCAACTTGCGTTGACACTTCTCACGATGCTCTTCAGAAGCGTCTTGACGCTCTACCTGCTCGCGCATGTGATAAATCTTGAGGGCAAGTATCGACAAACGGTCAATTGCCCACGCAGGACTTTCCGTGTTAAGACGTGCGTCGGGAAGTGGGGTTACATCGCAGAACTTTTGCCTGAAATAACTATCGATTTGCTCTACCAAGTCGGTGCGGTCTTGATTAGACCTGTCAATGCGCCTTTTCAGTTGCAAAGCCTCAATGGGGTCAATATGAGGGTCGCGAATGATGTCCTCATAATGCCATTGCACGGTATCAATCCAACACTTTAAATACAACCGATTTTCAATAGAGTCTCTATCGTAAGGATTATTAATAGGTGTATCGATATTGTCAGTAAGGTGATAATCGTTTATTACCTTGTTGAATATTTGATTGCAGTCTTGAGTAAATGACATTAGGTTTAAATTTTTTATGAACATGCAAATATAGTATTAATTTTCAAAACAACAAACAATTTACAATAAATTAAACCTAAATGGGCGTTTTTTCTGCACATGTTGCATGTGTTTGTGCAACCAACCTATCTTTTTATTCGAAAATATTTGCTCAATTGAATAAAAATTGTTTCCTTTGCACCCGATTTTTATCCCTTCTTGGTGTTTTTCACCATAATTGGATAGCAAATTGAATTAATTATAAACACTTAAAAAGAAAAAGATTATGTCAGAAATTGAAAGCAAAGTAAAGGCCATTATTGTAGACAAACTCGGTGTAGACGAAGCAGAGGTAAAACCAGAAGCAAGTTTCACGAATGACCTTGGCGCTGACTCTCTGGATACAGTAGAGCTGATTATGGAATTCGAAAAGGAATTTGGTATTTCCATCCCTGATGACAAGGCAGAGAAGATTGCCACCGTTGGTGACGCTATCAGTTATATTGAAGAGAACGCAAAATAATTTTTTCGAGATTTCGAGTTTTTAAGTTTTTGAGTTTTTGAGCCCATTGGTAATTTTCCATACTTGGCAACTCAAGAACTTGAAAACTCATTTTTTTATAAACTGACATACATGGAGTTAAAAAGAGTAGTAGTAACGGGCCTTGGTGCCGTAACGCCAATTGGTAATTCCCCAGAAGAAACATGGGAGAACCTTTTGAAAGGTGTTAGTGGTGCTGCGCCTATTACACATTTTGATAGTTCCAAGTGCAAGACTCATTTTGCTTGCGAAGTAAAGGGACTGGATATTAACCAATACATAGACCGCAAAGACGCACGCAAGTTAGACCGCTATACACAATTGGCAATGGTTTCAGCCATTCAAGCAGTAGACGATAGCGGCATGGATTTAGAAACAGTAAATAAGAATCGCATTGGAGTAGTATATGGAGTCGGCATCGGTGGCATTCGCTCATTCGAGGACGAAGTAACATACTACGGTCAACATATGGAAGACGGGCCAAAATTCAGTCCTTTCTTCATTCCTAAGATTATTGCAGATATCGCATCAGGCCATATTTCCATCCATTTCGGTTTTCATGGTCCTAACTATACGACTATTTCCGCATGTGCATCTTCAAGCAATGCCTTGGCTGATGCATTCAATATCATTCGCTTAGGTAAGGCAGATGCCATTCTTGCAGGTGGTGCTGAAAGTGCTATCTGTATGTGTGGTGTTGGTGGTTTCAATGCCATGAAAGCCCTGTCTACACGTAATGACGATCCTCAAACCGCATCTCGCCCATTCAGCGCAAGTCGTGATGGTTTCGTGATGGCTGAAGGTGCAGGATGTTTGATTCTTGAAGAACTGGAACATGCAAAGGCGCGTGGTGCAAAGATTTATGCAGAGATGGTAGGAGAAGGCGAAAGTGCTGATGCATACCACATTACCGCTTCTCATCCTGAAGGTCTTGGTGCAAAACTCGTGATGCAAGCTGCTCTCGAAGATGCTGGATTGAAGCCAGAAGACATTGACTACATCAATGTGCATGGTACTTCCACTCACGTAGGTGATATTTCCGAGGTGAAAGCCATCAAGGAAGTATTTGGAGATGCTGCTTACAAATTGAATATCAGTTCTACCAAGTCGATGACTGGCCACTTGTTAGGTGCAGCTGGTGCGATTGAGGCTATGGCTTGCTTACTTGCCGTGAAGAACGACATCGTTCCGCCAACCATCAATCACCAAGATGATGATGAAGACCCAGAAATCGACTACAACCTTAATTTCACGTTCAATCAAGCACAGAAGCGTGAGGTTCGCGCAGCCATCAGCAATACATTCGGATTTGGTGGTCACAATGCTTGTGTAGTATTCAAGAAATATGCTGAATAACATAATAGATAGAATAAAGCTCCCTTTCCGCAAGGAAAAGGAGCTTTATTTGTCTTTATATAATATCCTTGGATTCTATCCTCACAATATCGAGCATTACAAAATGGCAATGCTCCACAAAAGTATTGCCAAAAAGAACCAAAAGGGAAAGCCTATCAACAACGAGAGATTGGAATTTTTGGGCGATGCCGTTCTCGGTTCGGTGATAGGCGACATTGTTTATCAGCATTTTCCTGGAAAACGCGAGGGATTTCTAACTAACGCAAGGAGCAAAATCGTACAACGAGAAATGCTCAACAAGTTGGCGAAGGAAATCGGACTCGACAAGTTAATCCTTTCTAACGGATATAATTCTTCCCACAATAGTTATATAGACGGCAATGCCTTCGAAGCGCTTATCGGTGCCATTTACTTGGATAGGGGCTATAATGCTTGCATGAAATTCATCAACGACCGTATCTTGGCGAAGATTATCGACATCGACAAGATTGCCTATAAATTGGTTAATTTCAAGAGCCGTCTCATCGAATGGTGCCAGAAGAATCGCGTAGGCATTGAATATCGCCTGATGAAACAAGGTAGAGACGCCAACGGCAATCCTTTCTTCAATTACCAAGTGTTTATTGAGCACATTGAGGGATGTTCTGCAACGGGATTTACCAAGAAAGAAAGTCAACAAAGAGCATCGCAATTAACATTGGCTCTTTTACGCCAAAAACCTCAATTGATTGACGAAATCCTCTCTCTCAAGTCGGAAAGAACCAAGATGGAGGAAAACTTATTGATGTCTTTGCCAACGGCAGAAGAACAAGAGCGCATTTTCCAGAACATCAATGACGATGATACTTCCAATACGGAAAATCTCATTCCACAAGACGAACCTCCCGTAGTGATGGAATCCATTCAAAACAAATTGAAGAAAACTGGTTCCATCCTCAAATTAGAACCCATAGACGAGGAGGAAGATACTGAATCCGAAGAGGAAATATCCTTGAAAAATAAGGAATCAATCATCGAAGCAGCCGAAGAAGCGGCCTTCTCCGACTTAGAAGACGACGAAAAGTATTGATTTTTTTTGGATTTGTCCTTGATTTGCGCTACCTTTGCAAATTATTTATAGGATAAATCAATGAATATCACCAATATTGCTCGTAAATTATTCTTTCCATCTCGACAAAAATTCATCATTTCGCAATACGAGAATGATGCGGAAGGCTTACAACAGAAGGTGTTACAACACCTGATAGAAATGGGAAAGCAAACTGAGTACGGAAAGAATCATCTCTTTAACACAACACATAATTACGAAGATTTTACCAAGAACGTTCCTGTTAATACATACGAAGAACTCAAGGGATATATTGACAGGATGCGACATGGTGATTCTAACGTTCTTTGGCCAGGAAGAGTAAAATGGTTCGCTAAATCTTCAGGAACTACCAACGACAAAAGCAAATTCATTCCCGTCACTAACGAGGGACTACATAAGATTCATTATGCTGGTGGTTTCGATTCCGTAGCCTTGTATTTCCTCAATAATCCCAATAGTAGGATGTTTGATGGCAAGAATCTTATTCTTGGGGGAAGCCACGCTCCTAATTACAACCTTCCTGGAAGTCTTGTAGGAGATTTGAGTGCCATCTTGATTGAAAACATCAATCCGCTCGTCAACCTGACACGCGTTCCAAGCAAGCAAACGGCACTTATCAGCGACTTTGAGATTAAGCGAGATAAGATTGCGCGTGAGACATTCAACAAGAATGTTGCCAGTCTTTCTGGTGTTCCTTCATGGATGCTCTCGGTATTGGTTAAGGTATTGGAAATCTCCGGTAAGCAATATTTGGATGAGGTATGGCCTAATTTGGAAGTTTTTTTCCATGGTGGTATTTCTTTCTTGCCTTATCGTCCGAAATATCTCGAACTTATCAGAAACGATCGTATGCATTACATGGAAACATATAATGCGAGTGAGGGATTTTTCGGAATACAAAGCGACCTCAACGACCATTCCATGCTATTGATGATAGACTATGGTGTCTTCTATGAATTCATCTCCATGGATGAAATCGATAAAGAAAATCCACAAGTAATTCCTTTGAGTGGCGTGGAAATTGGCAAGAACTATGCAATGGTGATTAGCACTTCTTGTGGATTATGGCGTTATATGATTGGCGATACTATTTCGTTCACAAGTTTAAAACCTTATAAGTTCATCATCACTGGACGTACGAAATACTTCATCAATGCCTTCGGAGAAGAATTAATCATGGACAATGCGGAGAAAGCATTGGCTTACGTATGCGAAAAGACTCACTCAGAGGTATTGGAATACTCTGCCGCTCCCGTTTTCATGGACAATCACGCCAAGTGCAGACACCAATGGTTGATAGAGTTCTCTCACGAACCAGAAAACCTTCAAGAGTTCGAACGTCTGCTTGACCTAAAATTGCAAGAGTTGAATAGCGACTACGAGGCAAAGCGTTACCACGACATTACTTTGCAACACTTGGAAATCATCAAGGCTCGCAAAAACTTGTTCAATGATTGGCTCAAGTCGAAAGGCAAATTGGGCGGACAACATAAAGTTCCTCGATTGTCAAACAATCGTAAGTTCATGGACGAAATGCTTAACATGAACTAAAATTGCGTTAATTTACATCAACAAGCATAAGAACTTGTCAGGTATTCCGTTATAGCAAGTAAACAGGATGGAGCTTTTACGACATATCAAACACTTATCCAAAAGGCTATTCTTTTTTTCCTTGATAGCTCTTTTGTTCATAGGATGCGCCAGAATGGGGAATCCAGACGGTGGATGGTTTGACGAGACTTCTCCAGAAGTGATTAGCGCCTCTCCCAAAGATAAGGCTCTTAACGTGAATACCAACAAGATTCGCATCTTGTTTAATGAATATATCAAGGTGGAAAACGCCTCCGAAAACGTCGTTGTTTCCCCACCACAAATGGAAATGCCCGAAATCAAGGAGGGAGGCAAGCAAATCATCATCAACTTAAAAGATACGCTAAAGCCTAATGTCACTTATACCATCGACTTCTCTGATGCCATTACCGACAACAACGAAGGGAATCCATTAGGCAATTTCACGTATAGTTTCTCTACTGGTGACGTGATTGATACACTTGAGGTAAGTGGATATGTATTGGAAGCAGAAAACCTTGAACCTATCAAGGGAATTATGGTAGGATTGTATGATAACCACGAAGATTCCGTTTTCCATACTTCTCCCATGCTTCGAGTCTCTCGCACAGATAGCAAGGGGCATTTTGTCATCAAGGGTGTTGCGCCTGGTAATTATCGTATCTTTGCCTTACATGATGCAGACGACAACTATATCTATAGCCAAAGGAGTGAGAAGATTGCCTTTAATCACGACTCTATCTCGCCTTCTTGCAAGCCAGACATCCGACAAGACACCGTATGGACGGATACTTTGCATATCAAGGATATTCACCGTATCGGCTATACGCATTTCTATCCCGACGATATCGTATTACGGGCATTCACGCCTGTCATTACCGACCGATATTTCTTGAAAGTAGAGCGCACGTCACCTGATCATTTCACGTTCTTCTTCACGTATGGAAGCGACTACCTACCCGTTATCAAGGGATTGAACTTTGATGAGTGGGACGCATTCGTCGTCTCCCCCAGCGAGAAGAAAGATACCATTACCTACTGGTTGCGCGATACGACGTTGGTAAACCAAGATACGTTGCGCATGGAAGTGCAATACTTGATGACGGATAGCTTGGGAGAATTGGTTGATAAGATAGATACGTTGGAGGTATTGGCCAAGGAATCTTATGCCAAGCGCCAAAAACAACTTCACAAGGAATACCAAGAATGGGAAAAGGAACAGGAGAAAGCCAAAAAGAAAGGCGAACCGTATGATTCCATCATGCCCGTCAAGCCATTGAATATCACGAACAACTTGCAATCTCAACTTGACCCCGACAAGAATATCCTCTTTACCTCTCCAACACCGTTGGTGGAAGTCGATACGTCTAAAATCCACCTTTACGCGAAACACGATACGCTATGGTTTAAGTCGAGATTCCTCTTCCGACAATTGAATACGTTGGAATACGAACTTGTTGGCGAGTGGAGACCTACTATTGAATATAGTCTTGAAATAGATAGTGCGGCGTTTATCGACATCTACGGAAAGGCTTCCAAGGCCATGAAGAATGGTTTCGGAGTAAGGTCTGAAGACGTATATAGCACATTGCTGATTACCGTTCAAGGCATGAAGGGGAAAAACATTGTCGTTCAATTGCTCAGTAGTAGTGATGGCGTTTACAAGGAAGCAAAAACCGACAATGGCTATGCTGAGTTTTTCTACGTCAAACCTGGTGAATACTACATGCGAATGTTTGTTGACGACAACAACAACGGTAAGTGGGACACGGGTGATTTTGATTTAGACCTCCAACCAGAAGCCGTGTATTACTATCCAGGCATGTTGCAATGCAGGGCAAAGTGGGATTTGTCGGAAACATGGAATCCCACGGCCAAGGAATTGTATCGCCAGAAGCCTGAAAAAATCATGAAGCAAAAGCCTGATAAGGCGAAGACCGTGAAGAAACGCAATGCCGAGAGAGCGAAGAATTTAGGAATCGAATACAACTTATAAAGACATGAAACATCAATTCAATACTGGCAAGACATGGATATTGTCACTCTTGTTCATGTTATGGTTGCCAAATATCTCAAACGCACAATGCACGTTCAGGAATACCGCATTCAAGTCGGGCGAATTTCTGACATATAACCTTTATTATAATTGGAAATTCATCTGGGTAAAGGCGGGACTCGCCACGATGTCTACCGTGGAAAGCAATTACAAAGGTACTCCTGCCTATCGTTGTTCGTTGACTACCCGAGGAAACAATAAGGTAGACGAGATGTTCGTCCTTCGAGATACGTTGCTTTGTTATTCATCCACGGAAATGGCACCGTTGTATTACCGAAAAGGTGCTCGTGAGGGAAAACGTTATTACGTGGACGAAATCTTTTATTCCTACGACAATGGCAAGTGCAATGTTCGTCAGCATAGTCAACATAATGACGGTACGCATACATGGCAGAAACACACGTATGATGATTGCATCTACGATATGCTCAACATGTTTATTCGTGCTCGCTCGTTCAATCCCGAAAATTGGAAAAAAGGTTATACCGTAGATTTTCCCATTGCCGACGGAGATAGTAGAACGCCAGCCAAAATCAGATACCGTGGCAAGACGAATATCAAGGCCGACAACGGAAAGAAATATCGCTGCTTGCAATTATCATATTTGGAATACGAAAAAGACGACGATAAGTTTAAGAACATCGTAGATTTTTACGTTACAGACGATGAAAATCATATCCCCATTCGCTTGGATATGTTCCTGCGTTTCGGTTCTGCCAAGGCTTTCTTAGTCAATATCAAGGGCGAGCGCAATCCTATCACTTCTGTGGTGAAATAATTCACTTTCAATTACCAAATAAAACACCATCGGCTTCTTCACAGAAACCGATGGCCTAACAACATGTCGCTAATTCATAAGGAATTAGCAAAAATTACCTTATACTCTCTAAATTCTTTGCCAATTGATTGGTGCTACTGGCTCCAACAATCACGGAAGTAACTCCCTTTTGTTCCAATATCCATGAGATAGCCATTTCCGCAAGCGTTTCTCCTCGTTGTTTCGCTTGCTCATTCAAATCTTTGAGATAGCGCAACAAGTCTGGAGTCAGGTTATCGGGTTTCAAGAACCGTCCTTGAGTCATGCGCGAACCTTGTGGAATGCCCGTCAACTCACCATTTTCGGATAATGTACAATTCAAATACCTATCTGTTAGCAAGCCTTGAGCCAATGGTGAGAAGGAGATAAAACCAATGCCATGATTGTGGCAATAGTCAATAATTCCTTCCTCTTGTGGTTCCTTGTCAAGCAAGTTCAACCTTCCTTGATAAATCAATAATGGAACGTCTCTCTCACGCAAGTATTCATCGGCAAACTTCAATGCTTCCAATGGCCACCTACTGATTCCCACGTACAAGGCTTTACCAGCTTTCACAATGTCAACGAGCGCTTGCAAGGTTTCCTCCAATGGTGTTTCTGGGTCATAACGATGACTATAGAACAAGTCAACATATTCGAGATTCATCCGCTTCAACGATTGGTCGAGCGAAGAAATAAGATATTTCCTACTTCCCCAATTGCCATACGGACCTGGCCACATATCATAGCCCGCCTTGCTTGCAATAAACAACTCGTCGCGATATGGCTTGAAGTCGTCAACCATCAATCTACCCATCGTTTCTTCGGCCGAACCGTATGGAGGACCATAGTTATTGGCTAAGTCGAAGTGCGTAATACCGTGGTCAAACGCATAGTGCGTAATGGCCCTACTTCGTTCGTACGGGTCATTTCCACCGAAGTTATGCCAGAAACCAAGTGAGATTTTCGGCAACAACACGCCCGATTTCCCACACCTACGATACATCTTTTCGCTACAATCATAGCGCGATTCGGCAGGGATATATTTTTCTTTCAGTTCCATGATATGATGTTAAGGATAAGTAAACTATTCATTTGATTCTTGGTCTTGCTTGATGAAGGCCAACAAGCGTTCTACCGCCTCCTCTTCAGGTATGTTCTTCTCCACGCAAACCTTCTTTCTATATAATGAAATCTTGCCTGGGCCAGCTCCAACATAACCATAGTCGGCATCAGCCATTTCGCCAGGACCATTCACGATACATCCCATGATGCCAATCTTCAATCCCACCAAGTCGCGCGTTGCTTCCTTGATACGCGCAATGGTTTCTTGGAGATTATAGAGTGTTCGTCCGCAACCAGGACAAGAGATGTATTCCGTCTTCGTAAACTTGATTCGTGCAGCTTGTAAGATTCCGTCAGCCAACTCCACCAATCTTTTCTCGTCAAACCCATCGTTATGAATCACGAGTTGATGCGCTTGTTGGTCGATGAAAATAGCACCTACCGCCATAGCCGCTTTCAGTTGAAGTGCCTCCCAATCCGTTTCGTGAAGCGTAATGGTTACGGTATCGTCAACCAATGATTCCAATGCTTGCGCCCTTAATACGGCACATTCCTCTATCGAATCCACCAACTTCCTTGCAACGGGAATTTCCGCTTCGGGTGCTTCACTCAACGACACGCGAATCGTATCGCCAATTCCTTCGGTCAACAAAGCACCGATTCCCACGGCACTCTTGATGCGTCCGTCTTCGCCTTCTCCAGCTTCCGTCACACCCAAATGCAATGGATAATGCATGTCTTCCCTGTCCATCGTTTCCACCAACAACCGCACGCTTTGCACCATCACCACCGTATTGGAAGCCTTGATGCTGATGACAACGTCATCGAAATGCTCGCGCTTGAAGATGCGAAGAAATTCCATGCAACTCTCCACGATTCCCGCTGGCGTGTCTCCATACCGACTCATAATCCTATCCGATAACGAACCATGATTCACGCCTATGCGAACCGCCGTATGATGCTCCTTGCAAATCTGGATAAAAGGCATCAATCGCTCATCTATCTTGTGCAATTCATCCGCATATTCCTCATCCGTGTATTCCAAATGCTTGAACGTACGCGCGGGATCTACGTAATTGCCTGGATTGATACGTACTTTTTCTATATATTGAGCGGCCACGTCTGCCACATGGGGATTGAAATGTACGTCGGCCACGAGCGGCGTATCATAACCCTTCTCCAAGAGTCCTGCCTTGATATTCTTCATGTTCTCGGCTTCGCGAGTGCCTTGCGTGGTCAACCTCACCAATTCCCCACCAGCCAAGATGATACGTTCTGCTTGCGCCACACACGCCTCCGTATCGTTGGTATTGGTGGTTGTCATCGACTGAACGCGAATCGGATTGTCGCCGCCAATCTCAATATTCCCCACACGAGCCACCGATGACCTCCGTCGTTGGTAACACGAGTTAATTGGTCTTGTATTCATACTTCACCTCCGATAAATCCTGATTAGCCTTTTCTATCTTTGCGCCAAGACCAGCCTTGTATTCCTCCATCTTCGTTGCCACTTCCGCATTCGACAAAGCTATCATCTCTGCCGCCAAGATAGCCGCATTCATGGCACCGTTTACCCCTACCGTAGCAACGGGAATGCCTGGGGGCATCTGAACGATTGACAACAAGGCATCCAATCCATCCAACATTCCCTTGATAGGTACACCAATCACGGGAACGGTGGTATTGGCTGCCACCACGCCAGGCAATGCCGCCGACATACCAGCGCCAGCTATAATCACTTGAATGCCTCTTCCCTTTGCTTCCTTGGCAAACCGCTCCACCGCCTCTGGTGTGCGATGTGCCGACAAGGCATTCACTTCAAACGGAATTTGCATATCGTTGAGAAACTTACATGCTTTCTCCATCACGGGTAAGTCGCTCGTACTACCCATGATAATACTTACTATAGGTGTCATATCTTTATTGTTTATCATGTTCAAAACTTCAAAATCATGTAGAATGCGCAGAAGAATCCCGTTAGGAATCCCATCACCACTTGGAAAAGCGAGTGCTGGCGAAGTATCATCCGCGCCGTTCCTACCATTCCTGCCAATATCAGCACAAGGCAAAGCCACCATACGGGGTTGAAGGCGAACTTAAACGAGA
>OCTX012261519.1_pt1 | contig 68839 bp, 36 predicted proteins | sample 1539691 | NCBI WGS metagenome assembly OCTX01 (sample SAMN02144231, study PRJEB22623) | gut metagenome | biome: sheep rumen | host: Ovis aries | place: New Zealand
TATTAAATTTATGTGCTCGCCTACGGCTCGCACTAAGGAAGGGGTTAGGGCCAATATCAATCAAACATGGGCCCTTAACAATCCTCATTTTAGTGTGATAGGTGGATGCGATGGATTCCGCCCTTAACAATGCTTATAGCTTTAGATCCTCTTTAACAGTATCCATGCCTACAATCTCAGCTGTGGTAAACAAAGATGTCATGGACACACCAAGAATACCGTGGAGATTCAGACTCTGTCCTGTCAATAACAGGTTCTCGATAGGAGTGCGTGGAGTCAACAACGTCTGCATGACATTGTTGTAATCTTTGCGGATACCGTATGCCGAGCCTTCTACAGTCGAAACGTAATCTTTATATGTAAGAGGTGTGCTTGTATAGATTGTGTCTACTGCATTTCTCAGCTGCGGCACATATTTTGAAACAAAATCCACGCATTCTCCCGCTTTCTTCTGTTTCATCACCTCGTATTCCTCACCTCTTTGCATCACTTTAGTGCCATCCCATTGTTCCACCGCAGCCCAAGACATAGGTACTATGATGTCGACATTTTCCGCATAATCACCACCGTCTTCAGGCACTTGATAGCTAATCAATGCACCCTTGATATGAGAATCGTCTCCGTCGCAAACATTCCAAACATCATCTGTGTCGTAGAAATATTGGTTGCGGTTCAAATATGGAAGAGTATCTTTTTTCAACTTGATGTTGGCGGTGAACATTCCCGTTGTGTTTTGCAAACGTGTGATTCTGTTGCGATAGATCTTGCGGATTTTTGTGCTTTCTTTCACCAATTCCAAAGTGGCAGACGGGTGAGCACTAGAGATGAATGTCTCTCCTTGGATCTCCTCTCCATTGGCAAGACGAGCGTATGCGATCCTTCCGTCGACTTCCACCAACTCATCCACTTTTGAGTTCTTCTTCACGATTCCACCCATCTTTTCAATGTCTGCGGCAAGAGATTCCGCAATTTGTCCGCCACCACCTTTCAATCGGTAGGCACTACGTATGAAACTGTCGTTGATCTGTGCGAAAGTGTAAAGGGGCAACGTCTCCTTCTTCAATTCTAGTTTTAGACTTGTGCCGGAAACTACATTTATCAGATCTTCATTTGTGAATGTCTCCTTCAGAAAATCGTATGCCGACTGCCCGAATAGAGAAGCGGTGTAGAAAGAATCAAGATCTTTGGGAGAAAACTGGTTGAAGATATTGTCGCCGACCTTTGATAGAAAGTCAACGTATTTTTTCAGATTCTGACGCTGGCTTGGAAATTCTTCAGCCAATGCGTCAACAAAATTATCATACCCGTTTGCGAAACGGTAGGATTTGCCTTTGTAGACAACCTCATCGAAATAATTGGAATCCATTTTTTGAAATGGAAGATGAGTGAGGTTGAAATAATCGAAAAGACGGTGCAACGATTGTCCTTTGTCGTATGCTCCGATGTAGTGATAGCCAGTGTCGAATGTGTGGCCTTTGCGTTTGAACACCTGCAATGATCCGCCAAGTGTGATGCCTTGTTCAAGCACGCAGACACTTTTCCCGTGCTTCGCGCAGATGTATCCGCATTCAAGTCCACCCAACCCAGCTCCAATTATCACAACATCATATTTCATTGTCTTGTCTTTTTTGGGTTACTCTTTTGTGTAACGAACAAAAACATCGTCTTCTGCAGTCTTGTTGAAACCAAGTTTTGTGACAGAAGATTCAAATATGTCCAACACACTCTTTCTGACATACACTATTTTAGCACTGCTTGCAATCTCCAGCATGTCGGCGTCTGTGTTTGGCAAAGAACGGTTGATGACAACAATTGAGAAACTGTTCTCTGTCGAGTCTGTCTTGAATGAATCGTTTTCCACATTTCTAGGCACAGTGGCCAAGTCGTCGATTTCAGCGGAGAATGTCATTCTTGAGTTACGCAAATAGCAGAATGACGCTATTGTAAGCAAATCATCTTTGTCGTCGTCGAATGAGAACACTTTAACTGTCTCGTTTTTAAGTGTAAACCAGTACGACAGGTATGCGGCGCCACAACCATAGTTGAGCAAATTTTGAGCTGCAAACACATCGCGTAGGAACAGTTTGTAGTGTGTCGTCGCCGCAAGCTCCTTTTTCAATCCTTGCTCCACTTCAAGACCTTTGTACTCATAGTTGTTTCTCAACTTCTGAGCGTCATTCATTCCGTTAGGACGGAAGAATGATTTTGGATGCATAAGGTTGTAGAAAGTGATAGGAGCAAGCCCTTTGCGAGTGCGTCTCTTGATAAACCAGTAGAACAAGAATGGCTGCAACGAATATGCGATGATCACCGTCGCCGACATTCCTACCAATGTTGAGAATCCGATGCTCTTCATTGCCGGGTGAGTGGCGAACAACAGAGATGAAATTCCGACTATGAGCACAAACGCTGAGAACAGAATGGCTGTTTTGTGGAAAACAAGCAATTGTTTCTTAGTTCGGAAGTTAGACAATAATCCATCCATGATGAAGATAGAGTAGTCCACTCCGATACCATAGATGAATGTGCTGATGACGATGTTCACCAAGTTGAACTTGATTCCCAAAATACCCATGACTCCAAGCACGATGTACCAGCTCAACGACATTGGGACGAAGCCTATCAATGCGAGTGTTGTGCTGCGGAATGAGATCAGAAGAACCAAGAAAACGAATATACTTGAGATGAACAAAGCTACGTTGAAGTCGTTGTTCATTATCTCTACCAACTCTTCTGTGTAGTAGAATGGGTCGATGATGACAAAACGTCTTGCTCCTGAAACTTCCGTGTCGACAATACGGTCGGTCACCTCTCTCTTGTCGGATGGCTTTATTTGTACAGGGGTGAACAAGATATACTTGCCGTCTGTGTATTCGATCATGTTTGATTTCAGGCTGCTTGGAAATGCGTCTGATTCAAATAGAGATGTAGGCTCATAGTTGGCGTTGAGCATTCCCCAGAATGGCTGGAAGAAATCCATTGAGAATCCATATTTCGGACACTCAGCCGCCATCAATGTGTTTAGTTTCTCAGCTCGTTTCTCTTTTCCGTACCAGAAATTGTTCCACTTCTCTATTCTTGATCTTTGTTCTTTTGTTGTAATGAACAAAGATGCTGTGTTACCGTAGCTTGAAACTTTCTTGTTGGTCTTTTGATTTTCCAACTCTGCGTACAGAGTCTTGTTGAAAGTCAATGCCGAGTCGAGGTCTTCATCTATTGTCGCATAGTATATTGTGCGGTATTCCTTTGTGGAATGGTCTGCAAGAAGTTCCTGACTTTCCAAAACTCGAGGTTCGTTGTATCCGATGTTTTTTAGGTCAGTGTCGAACTGTACTAAACTTTTTGTGAACAGACAGATGATGCTGATTACCAAAATAGATATGATCAGCCACGTCTTCTTTTCAAAAGGATATGAATTGAATGCCTCCAATTTCTTGAATGCTTTCTCATTCTTTTTATTTCTGTTTACATTGAAGAAATGTGGTAGGAACACAAGTGAGAAGAATGTCGTTCCGACCAAAGCCAAAGATGCGAACTTTCCGAAATCACGAAGCAAAGAAGCCTCTGTGAACATAAGGCTCATGAACGCTCCGATTGTTGTCAGACAGCCGAGTATGACGGGAGTAGTCTGGTCTTTGATCACCGTCTCCGGATCAGACACATATTTGTAGTGGACCAGCACGTGCAGACAGTAGCTCAATGCCACTCCAAGCACTACACCACCGATTCCCAAAGCTAGCAACGACATGGATCCTTGATATATGTGGAGAGTTGCAAGCGCGAAGAATGCTCCGTAGACGACTGGGAGAAGCAGCATCGGCAGTGTGTCCCAGTTTTTGAAACAGAAACAGATGACGATACAGATGAATACCATAGATATCGACAACGTGTATGCCAAATCCTTCTTTGTCTGACGTGAATTGTATACGCTTTGCACAGGAGCTCCATGATAGTAGATGTCGACGTCGGGATGCAATTCTACGAAATCTTTGATGACATCTTCCATCTCAGTGACCAGTTTCGCAGATTTTTTAGAATCAGTAGACGCGAATCCTGGCGACATGAATGCGATGCAAAGAGCTGAGTCTGGAGTGAAAAAATGTTGGTTGATCATGGCGTAACTGCCTCCAAGACCTTCCTTCATCTTGTCTACCTTGCCAAGCAATACATCCTTCATTCCAAGCGGGTCTCGGGATACAAGCTCAGACAATCCCATCATCGGAGAATATACCATTGCTGCGTTGCGTTCCATCGACGCTTTCACCGCATCTGGAGTAAGCAAAGAATCGATTGCTTTGTAATCGTCATCTTCAAGATATGTTGGCAAACTTTTCGACAGGTAGTCCATTGCTCCCATCATCATGTTGTTGTCTATCTTGTAAAGAATGTCGGCTATATATTTGTTCGCACTGTCACGAACAATAAGAGAATCCATGTATTCGTCACAGCGTGCTGCCAATGTTTCGTGGTCTATGGAATCAGAATTTGGTTTGAACACCAAATAAATCTTATCCTTAACCTTTAGATTTGAGAAAACGACATTTTCTCCGTGTTCGTTTTTGGGTTGTGGAAGAAGACGTGTGATGTCCTCTTCGTAAGTCATTTTTGTCCCTTCGTAGACGAAGAAAGCAAAACTAACAAAGAGCAAAACATACATTAACAGTCTGTTTCGCTCTAAAAAATGATATATCGCTAGTGCTATGCGTGCCATTTCTATCTCTTTCTCTTATTGCATTTTTTTAAGTTCTCCCTTTAATGTTAGGAACGTGGTGTCTCCACTTTCAATTGTGCATTTTGTTTTGTATGAGTCTCCTTCATCCGACAGAGAGAATACGATATCCAGATTCGGATTTTCATTCGGAGTGATCAACGAAGAAAATTTCACTTGTTTCAGTTCTGAAATGAGTAACTTTACACCAGTGGCTTCTTGAATACACTCGCGTATCATTTGGGTGCTGCAGACTCCTGGGCAAACTGGCATTCCGGGGAAGTGTCCTTTGTATACCTCGTGGTTCGGATTGAGTCTTACCGAATAACGAAAACCGTCGTCTGTAGCAGCTTTGTTTGTGATTTCAAAATAACTGTTAAGCAACATTGCAATTTATTTTTTTACACCAAAACCGTATTTGTCTTTCCAGTCTTGGAAAAATTTTGGTGTTGATATTTCCAACTCACTGCCGGACATCCACAACTGCGTCGTGCGGGCAGTAAGAATAAGTTTATGTGTGTCCTCTTTCGGTGAGAATGCTTCTTCGTCCGAAAGATCTTTGTTCTCAAGTTTGTATAATGAGTAGTCGAACACAAGTTTTGCACCTCTGGATGGCACATATTTTGTCTCCAACACCAATATGTCGTCTACTGTGGCTGGTGATTTGTATTGAATGCTCACGTCGACAATAGGGGCGGTCAGACCGGCTTTGAACATGTCGTTATATCCGAGTTCGTATCGTCTGCCGAACGCTTCTCTTCCGTCTTCGAGATAGGCAACGTAGCTGCCGTGCCAAACGACGCGTATCGAATCCACTTCTGAAAAGCGGACTTTGATTTTTACAAAGTCTTTTAATTCTTTGGATTTGATTTCAGTCGTTGCCATAGCAAACTTGTAGACGTTTTTGGGTTACTCTTTGATGAAGATCTTCATTGTGCAGCTTGCTGCGACATTTCCATCTACTTTGGCTTCTGCTGTAAGTAGTGTGATGTTCATCACTACACTTTGGATCTTTATATCTGTAAGGATTCTGTCTCCTGCCTTAGGCAGAAAATTCACCTTGAAATTTTTTACTTCTCCAATGAATCCGATCGGAGTCTCTTTTCCTTCTGCGATGGCGTTATAACCAGCAAAAGCCGAGGCTGATTGAGCAATGTGCTCAATCAAACCCGGCTCAATAAAGTGTCCTTCGCGACAGAAAAAGTTATCTTCGGCAACAGTCAATCCTGTATGCCCTTCTTCCGGAGTAGCATCATAGAACGTGTCGACCATCATGATCGGCATACGCTGCGGTATGAGCTTTTTGATACTTTCTCCTTCGTACAAAGGTTGTTTCATCTTTAGTAATTTAGCTTATGCCTGGTGCTCAGCGATATAATCATAAAGACTCTGGAATGTAAGGATTGTACCAACCTCTGCACTTGGAATCTTAACACCAAACTCGTTCTCTACCAAACCTACTAGGTCTACAATTGCAAGTGAATCAAGCTCAAGTGTAGATTTGATGTTAGCATCTGGAGTGATGTTTTCGATATCCACTTCAAACTCCTCAGACAACACTGTGTTAATCTTTTCGATTAGTTCTTGATTTGCCATTTTTTTATTGTTTAATTGTTTAGTTTTTCCTTTTGTTTATTCTTTGTAATCAGTTACGACTAGCGTTGAGTTTGTGCCGCCGAAACCGAATGAGTTGGAGATGAATGTGTCGAAACCTGTGTCGATTCTGCTTGCAGGAATGTTTAGTCTGCAAGTGTCCTCGTCTGGATTCTCAAAATTCAAATTCTCTGCGATAAAGCCGTTCTTCATCATGATCATAGAGTAGATGATTTCAGAAGCTCCCGCCATCCACATCTCATGTCCTGTGAATCCCTTTGTCGACGCTACGTATGGCTTGTACTCTCCAAGCACGTTTGCGATAGCTGTTGCCTCACGAGCATCTCCGATATGTGTACTTGTCGCATGAGCGTTTAAGTAAGCCACTTTCTTAAGGTCCACCTTGCTCTCTCTGATTGCCATCTCCAACGATTTTGATGGCCCCTCGACATTTGGAGAAGAGATGTGGTCGCCGTTAGAAGAGAATCCCCAGCCTAGGATTTCACCAAGAATTGTCGCTCCTCTGCGTTTTGCACTCTCAAGCGATTCGATGATCACTGTCGCTGCTCCACCGCCTGGTACCAATCCGTCACGATCTCTGTCGAATGGACGAGATGCTTTAGTTGGCTCAGACTCACGTGTCGAGAAAGCACTGATACCATCGAAGCTTCCTACAGCGTATGGGTTTATCTCCTGCGCTCCACCACAAACGACAATGTCCTGAAGTCCGTTTTTGATCAATAGGGCTCCTAGTCCGATTGAGTGTGATGAGCTTGCACATGCGGCTGATATAGTAAGGTTGATTCCTTTTAATTTGAAAATGCAACCAAGATTCATCGTCACAGTAGAGTTCATCGACTGGAAAATCGCTCCACTACCACATAGAGTAGTGTCTTTTTTAGCTTTGATCTTCTCCACCGACTCTACGACTGGAACTGCAGAACTGTCATTACCATAGATTAGGCCGACGTCGTTCTTGTCGAGAAAATCCTGGTCAAGACCAGCCTGACGCAATGCATCAACTGTCGCGCAGTAGGCATATTTTGCCTGCTCTGGCATGAACTGACGCTGTTGGCGAGAAAGCTCTTTCTTCAAATCAGGAATCTCAAGCTTTGATGTCAAAGCTGAACGAAATCCCATGTCTTTTCTCTCCTGGTCAAAAATGATACCGCTTTTGCCAGTGTATAGAGAATCGCGAACCTCATCGAGGGTTTTACCCAAACATGAGTATATTCCCATTCCCGTAATGACAACCCTTCTATCCATAATCTTAAAAACTTTATCTTTTCTGCAATGTCCCAATATTCGTATGCCACAACATACAATACCTAAAACAACGCAAAACTATCATTTTTTTTTGTGTTTACGAACAACCGTTCGTCAAAAATTTATGTTTTTTACTTTTTTAGCAACTTATATAACTCTAAGTGTGACTTTTTGAACAATTCCAGCTCATGTTTGATTGTCGTTTCGTCTGCTTTGGTCTCTCCAAAATTGCCCTTCACACTTTCGAATGTGTATGCGATTGTGTCAACATCAATGTCCGACCTGATCTCTCCGTTCTCTATGCTTTTCTGTATTGCCGCAACCCATACCGAATGTATCTTTTTCTTCACGTCGCTTATCGCTGTCGCAAGATATTCGTCATGTGAGAATGCGTAGAACAAAATTCCGGTGTAGTTGGAAAATGTGATGTTCGGATTTTTAAGGTCGGCCATGCTTCTCGCAATCACCTTAAAGCAGTCGACGTAGATGTCGATAAGTCCTAGAATTGTAGTCGAATCTGTTACTTTGTTCAGCCCTCCGTTGATGAAATCCAAAAAGTATTTCCTCATTACGGCTTCAAACAGATCCTCTTTGCTTTTGAAATAGTAGTACATCGTCGCTCGACCGATGTCAAGTGACTTTTGTAGCGTCGAAACAGTGACCTTCTCGTATCCGTCGATAAGGTACTGCTCAAATGCCTTTTGCACTATTATATCTTTCATGTTATCCCTCATGATCTGTAAGATATGATAATAAAACGATGCAAAAATAACACTTTTTTTTGAATGAACGTTCAATACAGAGAAAAAATTGAATGAACGTTCAATTTTTAAAAATGTTAAAATGAGATGGCTGTTATTTTTGTGACAACGTTATTTGTCCTGTTTTTTTATTCCATGAGGTGTATAGCCTATTTGCAGTCTGTTGTTTTCTTCGAAGATTGGAATGTTTGGATCTGGGTCCCTCTCCACTCGTTTGTGCTTCCTGTGGTATACTCGGCATATGAATGAGTGTCTATATACAGGAATTCCTACACGTGCCAAACGTGCTTCTAAATCGGTGTCTTCTCCTGTGGCTGGGGCTAGGAATCGTTCGTCAAAGCCATTCACTTTCAGAAGGTCACTCTTGTAGATTCCAAAGTTACATCCTAACAGACCTCCTTTTTTAGGTTTGCAGATGCCTAAAATATTGCGAATCCTCAATGGAACTCGTAAAACGTTTTCAGAGTGTCTCTCTTTGCAGAAAAGTAAATATAATGTTTTTCGTTTTAGAAATCCATTGGCTACAAGTTCTGGGGTCAACATATCTGATAATTTTTGTGGAAGTTGCATCCTCCGTCCTCCTATTACCATACCGTGTTGACGCAGATTATAATGGTCTTTCACAAAATTATTATCTGGAATGCAATCTCCATCTAGAAATACTAAATACTCTCCTTTGCTTGCTACAACGGCCTTATTTAATATGATGTCTTTCTGCCATCCGTTATCTTCATGCCATACGTGTTGCACTGGAAAAGATACTTCCTTTATCATCTGTTCTATAGCATGAACGCTCTCTTGTGAAGATCCGTCATCAGCGATGACGACTTCAAACGCCTTATATGTTTGTTGCTGCAACATGTTGAAAATCATCTTCAACCATGATGTGTTGTTGTAGACGGCAATGATTATGGATATGTCGATCTGCATGTGTTTGTAATTGTGGTTTTTATTAATTCTAGTGCTATTTAGTATGTTTTTTGATCCACTCAAATTCCTCTTTCAAAAATTTGCCGGTATAGCTTTCTTCGCATGCTGCCACTTCATTTGGTCGTCCGCAACAAACGACTTTGCCTCCGTTGCGTCCTCCTCCTGGACCCATGTCTACTATATAATCCGCCACTTTGATCACATCCAGGTTGTGTTCGATCACAATCACTGTGTTGCCTTTGTCTACTAGACGCTGCAACACTCCAAGTAAAACTTTGATGTCTTCGAAGTGAAGTCCGGTAGTCGGCTCATCCAATATATACATTGTGTGGCCGGTGTCTTTTTTTAGCAGCTCGGTAGCCAGTTTGATTCGTTGGCTCTCACCTCCGGATAGGGTAGTGGATGGCTGTCCTAGTTTGATGTAGCCCAAACCGATTTCCTGCAACACTTTGACTTTCTGATATATGGTAGGAACGTTCTCAAAGAATTCAACTGCCATGTTTATTGTCATGTCGAGCACGTCAGCAATGTTTTTGCCTTTGAATCGCACTTCCAGTGTCTCTCGGTTGTATCGTTTTCCGTGGCACTCTTCACATGGTGTCAACACGTCTGGCAAGAAATTCATCTCGATGGTCTTGAATCCGTTGCCCATACATGCCTCGCATCTTCCTCCTTTTACATTGAATGAGAATCTTCCCGGTTTATAACCTCTTATCTTGGATTCTGGAGCGTTTACGAATAAAGCTCGGATATCGGAGAATATTCCAGTGTAAGTGGCTGGATTCGAACGTGGTGTGCGTCCGATAGGTGTCTGGTCGACGTTGATGACCTTGTCTATGTTCTCGATTCCGTCTATTGCGTCGTAAGGAAGAGGATCCTGCAGCGATCTGTAGAATTTCTGGCTGAGGATTGGCTGCAATGTGTCGTTGATAAGCGTACTTTTTCCGCTTCCTGACACTCCCGTCACCACAATCAACATGCCAAGTGGAAATGTTACCGTCGCACCTTTCAGATTGTTTCCTCTTGCCCCATACAGCGTGATTGCCTTGCCATTACCCTCGCGCAATGTCTCATTCGGAAGAATATTCCTGTCGCCAGACAGATATTGGGCTGTCGTTGTGCCTTTCTTCAGCATCTCTTTCGGAGTGCCTGAGAAGACCACCTCTCCACCGAGTCGTCCTGCTTTTGGGCCGATATCCACAATGTAGTCGGCGTTGAGCATCATATCTTTGTCGTGTTCGACAACGATCACTGTGTTGCCGACATCACGAAGACTCTTCAATGAGTTGATCAGACGGATGTTGTCTCTTTGGTGCAGACCAATACTAGGCTCATCAAGAATGTATAGCACGTTGACGAGTTGAGATCCGATCTGTGTGGCCAGACGGATTCGTTGGCTTTCTCCTCCCGACAATGTGACACTGGCGCGGTTCAGACTCAAATATTCCAAACCTACGTCGAGTAAAAATTGTATTCGGGTGACGATCTCTTTCAGAATCTCGCTTGCGATGGCTTTCTGTTTGTCGTTCATTCCGGATTCCGCTGTTTTGCACCATTCCATCAGTTGTGCCAAATCCATTTCGGAAAGTTGTGCGATGTTCACTCCGTTGATACGGAAATGTAATGCCTCTTTCTTCAATCTCTGTCCTTGGCATTCCGGACAGACTGTGGTCTTGCTAAACTGCGATGCCCATTTCTGTGCTGTGGCAGACGCTTCGTCTTCCTGCTGCATCTCCACATATTGCATCACACCTTCGAATCCAAGTGGACGGCTGACAACTCCTGTCGCGTCATTCTTCACCTGGATCAGTTCGTCTGTTCCATTAAGGATGATGTCCAGAGCCTCTTCGGGTATGTCTCTGATAGGGTCTTTCAAAGTGAATCCGTATTTCTCCGCAATCACTTCAAGCTGAGAGAAAAACACATTCTTTTTATATTTGCCAAGCGGCACGATTCCGCCGGAATAGATGCTGATGCTTTTGTCTGGAATGATTTTGTCTACATCCACTGTTGTCACCGTTCCCAGTCCTTTACAGCATGGGCAGGCTCCGTGAGGGGAGTTGAATGAAAAATTATGTGGAGCAGGTTCGGCATACGATATTCCTGAAGTTGGACACATCAGATGACGGCTGAAATGACGGGCTTCATTTTCTCCGCGTCGCACAATCATCACCTCTCCATCTCCTAATTTCATTGCCAGACGTACAGATTCACGGATTCGGTGAGCGTCTTTGGCATGCACCATGAGTTTGTCCACCTCAATCTCGATGTTGTGGTTTTTATATCGGTCCACTTTCATTCCAAGCACAATCTGGCGAATCTCACCGTCTACACGGACATTATGGAATCCCTTTTTGCGGATCTGCTCGAACAACTCTTTATAATGACCTTTTCTGGCTTTCACGACAGGGGCCAGGATGATGATTCCTTCATCAGCGTAGTCGGTCTCTATAAGGTTGAGGATTTGCTCTTCACTGTATTTCACCATTTTCTCTCCCGTCTCATATGAGAAGGCTTCTCCGGCTCTGGCGAAAAGTAGACGGAGAAAATCGTATATTTCAGTCGTTGTGCCGACGGTGGAACGGGGATTCTTGTTCGTTGTCTTCTGCTCAATGGAGATTACAGGGCTTAACCCTGTGATTTTGTCCACGTCAGGACGTTCCACATTGCCGAGGAAATTACGTGCGTATGCAGAAAAGGTCTCGATATATCTGCGTTGACCTTCTGCGAAGATTGTGTCGAATGCGAGAGACGATTTTCCACTGCCACTAAGTCCGGTGATCACCGTCAGTTTGTTGCGTGGAATAGACACGTCGATATTTTTAAGATTGTGGACTCTTGCTCCGTAAACTTCAATCTGCTCTGATTCGATTTCCTCTTCTGCTTTAACAGCCATAGTTTGCTACAAATTTGTAAATTTCTGCAAAGTTATCAATTCTTTTTATATTTTTGTAATTACGAATAAATCAAAAGATCACAAAAGATATTATGGACAGCAAAATAAAAGTTCACGGCAAAGCCCAGAGCCGTACTGTGTTGGGCATTGTTGAAGCATACTTGCTACTTCATCCGGAATCTACAAAAGAGGATTTGGACAAGGCATTTCCAGAAACTCTTAGCTCTGCGGCTGGAGAGTCTTTGTTTCTTGATGTCAAGAACAAGGATAGTGTGAAAAATTATGAAAAAAGATATTTTGAGCGTGACGACGAGACTATCTTCTTGGCTGACGGCACTGAGCTAGCGATGATTGAGGCTTGGACAAAAGCTGACTACAACAAGGTGGTGGAACACGCTAAACAGTTTGGCATTGAGGTGGCTGAGTTTAGCAAAACTGCACGTCCGGGCGAAAGAGGAAGTTTCTGGCTTGAAGGTTTGAACGACTATGATGTTGAGGCTGCACAGGAAAATTTCAAAGCTCTGGCTGCCGGAAATGCTCCTGTCGCTCATGAAGAAAAAGCAGAGGCTCCATCAGAGACGCGTGCTCTAGGAAGCAAAATAGATAGCCCACGTGAAAATGAGGATGCTGATCCGTTCTTGGCTGCAGCAGCGTCGCTACCTAATACTAAGAAAGAGGTTGATGAAGTTTCGGATGATGATTCAAATGCATCTTGCAACTGTAAATGGATTCCTGTCATCTTGATGCTTATGCTTTTCGGATTCTTTATGATGAAGGCTTGCAACGACGATAAAGATTTCTCTTGTGGATATGAGGACAGAGAGACATTTGTAAGAGACAGTTTGTATCAGGATTCTGTATTCCGTGCAAAAGCTTTGGCAGACAGCTTGGCTGCGGCAAGAGACACTATCCAAAAAGATGTAATCGTGACAGCTGAGACGGTTGATGATATTGCGAAGGCAATTGAGGATAATATGGAGAAGGGAGTTTCTTCAAGTTTCGACAATATCAATTTTGAGACAGGAAGCGCAGAGTTGAGCGAAGGCTCAAAGAACGCTCTTGATGGAATCGTGAAGTTTTTGAAGGATAATCCGGATAAGAAAATAAAGGTGATCGGTCATTCAAGTACGGACGGAACAGATGAGATCAATATTCCTCTTTCTAAGGAACGTGCAAAGGCTGTGACAGACTATATTGAGAAGCAGGGTATAGAAGGTAGCAGATTGTCTTATCAGGGAATGGGATCTTCTAAGCCGATCAGCGAAGTGCCAGAGAAGAACAGACGAGTTGAGATTCAGGTGTTCTAAAAATAGATTTTTTAAGAATATTATAGGACGTCACATTGTGGCGTCCTTTTTTTATGTATATATGATATTGTGTGGTGAATTATGAGGATTGTTAAGGGCGGAACGCCCTAACCTCTCCTTCCTAGTGCGAGCCGAAGGCGAGCACAAATAATATAACGTCACTTGGAGACGAATTAATATTATATATATCCACTAACTGGGAATATCCGTTCCATATTTTTTATTATATCTACCGATATAAAACACCTAAAGGTGTATTTTCTGTGAATATCATGTGGTGATTATATATTAGGTAAATAATATGTCGATGGCATCACGTTTTTCCATAGGGAGGAATAAATTATTTTGTGCCGTCGTCACATGTTTTTATTCCCAAATCCTATAAAATGATTTTAATTGTCAAATAATCAAATTGTTAAAATAATCGAAGTCAAAATATAATTGCTCGTTCTTGCGAACTCGCAGATGTGGTGGGAGAGGTCAGGGCGTTCTGCCCTTAAAAATTCTCTAAATCAGGAATAAACAGTTAAATTTATAAATCCTTGATCAGCATTTCGCTTGTGGCATTCTCAATGTTGGAGATGTGATTGCAGAAATGTTTGCTTATTTCACTTTGTGTTTGAGTCTCATCTTCTTTATTGAAGTCGGCTGTATGTATTTTGTTGAAAAACAATCTCATTGTCATCTGCTCCACTGGCATTGCAGGCTGGAAACAGTCCTCTCTTGTTTCGATTTGCACTTGGCTTACGATGCCTGCTACACGCAGTTTTTCAAGATAATCCATCACTTGGTGGGATGATAGAGAGCACTCTTCACTCAATGTCTTTACGTCGGAAAAACTGATGTTGCCGTCTTTAGCCTCGCTGAAACGTCTGTATATGTATGAGGCTATCCTCAATCTGTAGAAGTCGTTTTCATAGTCGGATTTCTTTTTGTCGCCGGTAGAGATGAAATTCAGGTTCCCGTCGCTCTGCATGGAAAAACAAAGTTCCGCTCCACTTAACGTGATCACCCAGAAATAGTTCATAAACATCAATCCCAACACGATTATCGCGATACTACCGTACACTTGGTTGTAGCTGGCTGCTTTGAACATGATCGTCGTGAAGACAAAATAAAGCACAATGAACGCTAAACTTGCGATGAATGCAGATATGATGGCTTTGCTCGCCTTGACCCTTGTGTTTGGAATCGCGGTGTAGAGAAAGAAAAACATCAGAAATGTTGCGATCCAAGGGGTTCCCCATTTGACTATGGTGCCTATCGCTCCTCCTATTTCGTTGGTGTAGACTCTAAAACCGACACTGCAGATCATAAGAATTGTTATGATGAATAGCGACGCGATATAGTTTGACACTCGTCTTATAAAACTTCTTGAGGTAGTAATTCTCCAAATGTCGTTGAAGAAAGACTCCACTTCGGAGAAGATGCTATAGACCGACCACATAAGGAAGATGATACCGACACCCAAGATGACTCCACCTTGTGAGTATTCAAGCTGTTTTTGCGCAGTGTAGTAGAGCTGCATGACTTTGTCGGAGTTCTCTCCTACATATTCGTTTATCAGATCAATGATCTTTTCATCGTATCCTCCAAAACCTTTGGCAATCGCGATTATGAAGGCGAATACCGGTATCAGGGAAAACACGGTGTGATAGGTCAGAACTTTCGATTTCTGGCCGATAGACTTTTGCTTGAAGCCTATGAAGCATAGCAGCACCGTCGCCACTAATTCAAATATCCATCCGATTCCTTTTATCTCTCCGCCTTTACGAAGATTGTTGATCGCTTCATAGATGTACTCTTGTGGATCTTTAAAGAAAGAAAAGAATCCTTTCTTCAATTTGTCTATTATATCTTTCGCTCTTGCTTCCAAAACTGTTGACCGTTAAGTGTTAGTGGTTTAGAAAAAAAGAAGAGAGGAAGTATAAGCCGGGTTATGTGCCACGGCCAATTATTACTAAAAAGCCGTGCGTCTGCCATTTATCTACGATGTGCGTCGCCACACACCTCTAGCAATCTACCCTCCGACTCGGACGAGCAGCCCTCAAGCGTCGGTATACATGATCTTGCAACCCATGACCGATATTGACGCCGCGTGTCGCCACACGACCGGTGGGCTCTTACCCCGCCATTTCACCCTTACTGCCCGAAAGCAGCGGTATATTTCTGTTACCGTACATTCTCTCTCTCGAAAGACTTCCCGTTAGGAAGCATGGTCGCTCTGTGTTGCCCGGACTTTCCTCTGACGCATCAAGTACGCCAGCGACAGACCCTTCTTCTCTTCGGTGTGCAAAATTACATTTTTTTCGGGGATAATTAAAAATTAACCTCTATCTTTTAGAGCGAAACGACGGATTGTTTTGGGCGACCACACAGGATCGCTCCAACGACCCCAAATTCAATACACAAATTTCTGTGTCATGATTTTTCCGTCGATGGTTTGCACTTTGATTATCAAAGGCTCTTTCGAATGTACGGAGATTTCCCAACAGTTGTTGACCACGCCGTTCGCTTTGAATATTTTTTCTTTCCCGTTCGCCTTTGTGACTTTCACCTCTTTTATTATTTCATTAGCTATGATGTTGACTTTGCTGCCTCTTTTATATACGATAAACACATCATTTGGAATTTCGCTCATGCCGCTAGCTTCCTTAATGCTTGATATTTTCACAGGGGTGCTTGCACATACATTTCCTGCCGATATCTTCCAATTGTAGAAGAACAGATAATATGGCGACGCATCAATCCATGCGACGTTTGAGCCTGTGATGGACATGATTCCGTCGACTGTATATGGAAACTTTATATCTGAGTCGTTCTGGTTGGAATGACGCAATCTGCCGGTGCTGCCTTCCGCATCCATCATGTATTTGCCTTTGATTAATGTGGCATTTATAGGTAGACGGTGCTCTCCGATGCCAAGACCTGGATATTTCTGCTCCCACACCACTTTCTCGTCGCTCTCTGTTATGACTCTTAGTATAACGTCTTGCGCGTCAGCACAATAGATGGTCAGTGAATCAATAGTGACATCTCTGAATGTCTCGAATTTCAACTTTCTGTCGAATCTGTTGTCTGTGTATGATTCGTTGACGTTTATGCTTTTCTTTCCTATATATCCTGAATATGCGTCGGCATCAGAAACGTAGATGTATCTTTCTCCGTTTGGAATCTCCACTTTGCAACTGCTTGCAATACTGAATGGAATGCCATTCTCGTCTTTCCAAATATAATCTTTTGATGTAGACGGTTTGATTTCTACTGTTTTGCCGGCTTCGTCTGTGACATCTTTGATATTCAATAGTTTGGATGCCAGCGTTACGCTTGCTGACGCTTCCGTACATCCCACTGCTTTAACTTTGACAGTATAGATTCCTGCATCTTTTACCTTAATGGATGGCTCGGTCGTTTGTAAATCTCTTCCGTCTTTATGCCATTGGAATAAGATGTTGCCATCTGCGTTGATTCCGCTTTCAAGTGTTTCGAACGATGTTTTGCAAATGGTTCTGTCCTCGCCAAGATTTGGAACTAATTGTTCGCTTATGTAGACGGTGCTTTTCTTTGAACACCATCCGCTATCCACAGCAAGTGTATAAGCTCCACTTTTGTCGACGAAAATGCTCTTATCTTTGGAAATCAATGTGTTGCCATTTGTCCAGGCGTAGGAATCGTAATCGTTGTTGGATGCGGAGAGTAGGATAGGTGATCCTGCACACAACGCTCTGTTTTTGCCAAGTGAAGGCTCTGAGCATGTGTACAGACGGGTGTCCTCACGGCTTGTCCCGATTCTGATGTCGTCAAACCAGATATGGCAGGTCTCGGTTGGAGCCCATGTCTCGTCATTTCCGCCATGGAACGTGGAGATGTAAAGCTTGTCAACTTTGTCCCCATTGTTAGTGAATCTGAGACCCTTCAGCGACAGCACCTCTTTGCCGTCGACCCATGCCTGAACTTCTCCGTCGTATACATCTCCTGCGGAATTGATTTTCACCCTCTCTTCAATGTGGTGCCATGATCCTCTCTCGAATATCACATTGCTGCCGTCGGCGTATTTCAACGGATGGTCCTCACCGTATTTTTCGGGTTTATCCATGTGATAAAGATAAAGCACTATCTGTCCGCCGGCTCTCCACATGAAACGAGCTGAGAATCCGTTTGTTCCGTCGCAATTGTCTCCACCAGAACAGTTGTTGCCTCCGCATAAACCCGGCAGTTTGCCTCCTTCACTTGAGGTGCCAAAACTGAAATTGTCGGAGAATCGCATCCAGTACGACATGTATGCCACATCACGAGATGGAAATTTCAACTCCACCTGAGCTCCTGTCTCTGATGGTCCGACTCCGCCTTTCGGATATTCTATACGAAGGGACTTTCTTCCGGATACAGAATATGTTGTGTCAATTATGGTTCTGTCTTTTAGTCCGTTATCCCATGTGCCGGTTGAGAATCTTTCTTTTTGCCAGGCTTCTAGTAAAAACGGTTTGCCCGCTTCTGAAGATTCGAAACGAGTGGAAGAAATCATCTCTGCTGATAAGGATGCGGAAATTGCCAGAGATATGAATAGAAATATTGTTCTCATATGATCAAAGGAATCTATTGCTCCTAATTTTTAATTGCTTTTATTACACGCACGTCCGTGTAACACGCACGTCTGTGTAACACGCACGTCCGTGCGTCTCTACAATGTGCAAAAATACATTTTTTATTGTAGAATCCATTTCCAAACGGGCATGATTTCTGATCGGTCAAATTTTACAATCCAATTTGCGGAAAAATTACGTTTCTTAAACAAAAAGTGAATTTTTATGTGTTCAAAATCACCAATTTCTAATAAAAAGTGATAAAAATGAATATGAAACAAAAAAAAGTACTATTTTAGACGCATCAATCTAAAAGGCGCATTCAATATATTTATTTGGATTAATATATTATTAAAGGCGTTTATATAGTATTTGACCATATTTTTACGATTGTCCTTCGGGGTAAGGGAGGAGCGTCATTAACAACCCTCATTTAGGGCCAAGTTCTATATAAAGTACTTTATTAAACTCTATAACATATTGAATGTAAAACTTATGAGAAATGGTGTACTCGTTCTAATATGCAGTGTTGGATTATTTAAAGCGGCCGAGACATTTGCGTCCAGTTGTGTTGTAGGTGGCACTGATTTTGAGACGTCAAATGCTTTGTTTAATCCGTCGTTGTCTGATGACGGAGAAGGTTGGTTTAGTAATGACTTGGACCAACTCCTTAAAAATAAGTGCGGAACATCATGCGATTATTCTTCTGATGTCGATGCCGCCACACTTCTTGGTATGGCATCGGGCAACGTCTCTTCCTCTGCAACTCTGACTGCTGAGTGGAGCGATTATCTGACAAAAAACATCAATAATACCAGTAAGGGGTTTGCTGGCATTGTTGCTAATCCACGCACAATCAGCCCATATTTTAATGAAGGAAGCGGATCAAACCAGTTTGTGATCTATGGAAATGGTCAGAATGTTTCCGTATTGACATACTCTGTCTCTGGATTAGTCCCAGGTTCTTCTGTCTCTCTAAGTGTCGACGTGTACAATCTCCTTTCCCCTGACAACTTGGAGAAAGCGTTGCAGTATATGAATGAAGGAGTTGCTGATCCCGATGATTTGGCGACAGAAATCAAACTTGGAAGAAGGCTAAGTTATGTAAAAGGAGAATTGGATCCGTTCACTGCTCCTGCTCCACAGTTGAGTGTAAGCACATCGCAACCTGGAGGTTTTGGTGGCGCGGCAAATAGAAAAACGACAAATAAGCTCGACTGGGGTGAGTCTCAAACGTTGACTTTGATTGCAAAGGCAGACAACACCGGTAATGTGACTTTTTATTTTGCGGGAACGAATGCGGATTTCGGCCCATTGTCTTTGGATAATTTAAGAATAGAGGGTGAGTTTGAACCCGTAATCAGAGTTGTTGGGAATCCTTGTCCACAAATGCCAGCTGTGTTGAAATTGAATTCCGTCTTTCCTGATGGCACAACTTATTCTTGGAATGAAACGTCTACAGGAGAAACGTCGGAAGATCAATCCATGATCTTCTTCCCACCAAATCCTGGTAATTACACTATCTCTTGCACCGTGTTCATTCCTGATGGATGTGTTGCGACGGCAACCTACAATTTGTCGGTAGGAGAGTGTTGCGATGATGGAAATGGTAATCCTATGGCTTTGACTGATATATATTTGGATGATTTCGGAAGATTCTCAGGAAGCACCTATTATTACAGAGATAAAAATGGACAGGAACAGACAGTAAAGGCAAAAGAAATATTGGTCGGAAATGGTAATCATGGATATAGTATTGATGATCAGCTGAATAGAGGAGCTGCTTTTGCAAAAGAATTGAAATATTCGGGAACAAATTTCCGTAATGGTGCTTACGCTATCGCGACTGAAAATGCCTATAATTCTCCTGCAACTATGTTTGATGCTACTGGAGAAAAAGGAGGTGCATTCTTGCAGATAGATATGAAGGGCGACGATTGGATGGATAAGGTGGTTTACGAACAAGAGATTACAGATTTGTGTCCGGAACGACCAATCTCTTTTTCTGCAGCCGTCGGCGCGATCAATAAAAAGCCTACTTCTGGATTCGAAACAAATGCTACCATACAGGTTCGTCTTGTGGATTCCAAGACAAATGAAGTGATTCTTGCTGATGGTACACCTATTGAGGATACTTATGTGTTGGACAAAGTAGGATGGGTGGAGCCGAGAAAAACGTATGATTTTAAGCTGCCTGAAGGTGTAGAGTCCGTTAAAATTCAGATTATCAGCAAAGAAGATGATTATAAAGCGGCTCAACGTGGAGATATCGCGTTGGATGATATTGCCTTCAGAGTCTGCACTCCTCCTAAGGTGGAGGTTGTGGCGTCCAGCAAAACTAATGATTTGTTGAATTTGTGTATGGGCGATGATCTCGTCTTGAAAGCACAGATTAAAGCTAAAGGTTATTTTGAAAAACCAATTCCAGGATATCTTTTCCAATACACTACCAAAGATCCAAGTGATTCATCTTTTGATCCAATTTCTGATTGGAAAGACTTGGGTGACGTTCAGGAAGATGATGAATATACTATTCCTGATCCTGCCAACCATCCTGCCTTTGAGAATGTTGAGAGAAAAGAGAAAGTACGATTCCGTGTGGTGATTGGAGAATTTAATTATCTAAAGGATCAGCGTGCATTATGGGAATCCTTGGATGAGATGAGTCCATGTAGAAATGTCTCATTCTCTACAATTCCAGTCGAGGCGGCATTGAATTGCGACTTGTGTGAGCCTGTAGAGAAGGCATCGATTATTTCAGCGGATCCGTCGACTGTGATTACAACAAACAACAATCAGGAGAAGGAGGTTGTCCTTTGTCCCGACAAGGTGGCGAATCTTACGACAGAGACATTTATGCCAACGAATCCAAGTGCGATGGGAATCAGTGTCGGACCAAATGATGAGCCTCGCAGGTATGTCGCATCTTGGCATAAGGGATCAAAGAAGGCATCTGGCGTGGCTGGCTCTGGCTCTGCGGCTGACAATCGAGTCTCATTTTATAATGTGACGTGGAAGGACGCCGATTGGTATTATCTGTTGGTGAAGGATATTGAATTTCCTAATGAAGATGGAAAAGTCTGCTGGAGATGGGATAGTATCCTCGTCGTCGCAGCCGATCATCCTACGGAGAAATTGATCAATCCAGATGAATTCTGCGAAGGAACACTCGCGTCGGAACCAATAAAAACAATAGATGGCTTCAAACTTGATTGGTACGACGGCGCTGATTCAATGAGAGCGAAATCCATTTCAGAACCGGTAGTCGGAGCCGTGACACAGGGCGAATCCCCAAAATCATTCTGGTATGCTCTGAACGACGAGAAGACAGGTTGCCGTGGAGATATGACGGAATATGTGGTCGAAGTGCAGAGTGTGGATGAACCGTTGGCAAGCCCGATCACATATTTGAAGACTGAGGTGGAGAAAGGAAATGCTTTAAAGCCAACTGATCAAACTCCAAACGCTATTGTAGGAGAACCGTCTTGCCAGATTGTTTGGTATAATGATGATGAGACAGGTCCGATAGATGAGGCTGACGCAACACCAACGTCGGCTGAAGTTGTTGGCTTGAATGGAAATCTGACAAAAAAGTACAAAATTAAGCAAGTTAATGCTCTTGGCTGTGAAAGTGAATTCGTTCCGGTTTCGATAATTGTGTCGGGATATCCAGCTCCGACAGTGAAGGATTTTTCAGTGTGTGAGAATTCTCCATTGTTGAAAGATACACTTGTGGCAACAACCAAAGGTGTGGCTGGTGGAAATTCCGCTTCCGACTTTAAGTTGGTTTGGTATAATAGTAAAGCTGACGGAACAATAGATGATTCTCAAGAGTTTAGCCAGATTGAGTTGTCTCCAACAATTCAGAAGGCATCTCCTACAGAGAGGACGAAGAAATACACGTACTATGTACGTCAGCGTTTGAAATCCAATCCGGCGGCAGAGAGTGCTCCCGTCGCTCTGACTGTGACTGTCTACACAAATCCTAAACTGGCTATGGTTGAGACTGCACCTAAGTGTTTGGGAGAGAGTCAGAATTTGAAAGAGATGTACAACATAAGCATTGAGGATTGTGAAGTCCGTTATTATGAAAACGGTACTCCTACAACTGCCGACGTTACTGAAGCTGGTAAGTATTTGGTGACTGGATCATACGTCATCAATAAGGGTGAGGCAGATGAGCAAACTTGCTCGTCCGAAGAGGAAGAACTTAATGTTGTGTTCCATGAGTTGAAAGCAGATATCGTAGGTTCGGATAAAACTTGCCCGAATGTCGCTGTGGATTTGGATCTTGACCTTACATTGGGCGGCGGACTTGCTGAGAGTGATCTTGTTTACTCTTGGACAAACAGTTCAAATAATACAAAGGCAAAGACAAAAACTTACAACACTGGCTCTGCCGGCCTTAACAATGCAGGAGATTTGATGAAAGTGACGGTGGAGGTGTCGAGTGCGGCATGCTACGGAGCTAATGCGGTGAAGAAGGTTAAGGAAATTGTTGTGGGAGATGGCCGTCTTGATGGAAAAATCAAGTTTTCTGAGCCTGACAATACTCAGCAATTATCTGATGTGATCTCTGCAAACAATTTGTCGTTCAACTCATGTGGAGGTGTGGTGACTGTTGAATTGTCCGACGTCGCCAATAAAAATGGTGGCACATATACATTGTCTGGAACAGAAACAGGTACAGGATCATTCTCTGATGAGGCTTCTGGTGCGACGGAATTGAATCTTGGCACTGGAAATTATACTGTTTCATATATCAATGAGTGTCCTACGAAATTCTCATTCAAGATTGTCGACAAAAGTGTTAGCGCTAAATCCAATAATGAAGCATTGGCAATTTGTGAGAATGAGAAGTGGTGGGCTCAGATAGTTGACCTAAAAGGTCCATCCAACACTACTATAGAATGGCAACATGACGGGCAGGTGATTCCAAACCAGACAGGAAAAAGGTTGGAGCTAAATCCAACGAAAACGACGGATGGAGGCGTTTACTCGTTTTCTCTAATCTCTGAAGGATGTAGGTTTGATGAACAAATTGCTGATGGAAATGAGTTAGTTGTCTATGCAGGAGTTGATTTGACACTATCTACTACGACTCCTGTTTGTGGAGATGGTGTGGCGTCGGTTAAGATAGATGTGACACCTAATGCATATGTGGAGGAACTTGATTGGAGTGATAATCCTGAAGGTGAAGTTTTTGGAAATATGGCAGGTGCAATAATCACCCCAGTGTACAACGGATCAGGAGAGTCTCCTATCACTAAACAATACAAGGTCATAGCAAAGAATCAGTATTGTGCTGCTATACCATTCTTTATTCCTGTTGAGGTGCACAAACCGCTTGAAGGAAGTATTGACGCACCTTCACAAATATGTGAAAATGATCTTCTTACTCTCGACGCATCTTCGTATAAGGCTGATGAATATGAGTGGGTATATGAAAATACGCAAACCACATTTGCAGATCCTGTTTTATCGTTTGTTCCGGAGCCAGAGTCGGCAAAATTCACACTTCACGTGACAAGAGGATTATGTGAGGCTGAAGATTCCAAAACAGTTGAGGTTGTTCATTTGCCAGTTGTGGCTCAGATAGATTCTATCACATATAAGACGGTTGAAATCCAGCTAGATGAAACAAACTATACTGGACCATATAAGTATGTCATAGATGGAAAAACAGATGATCCGGAAGTTGAGAATAATCTACGAACAGGACTTTCTTATGCTACCCATACACTTATGGTAGAAGACAGTTATGGATGTCGGACAGATACGACATTTGTCGTTAATACGCCTGGCATTGAGATTCCATACTTCATAACCCCAAATGGTGATGGTCAAAATGAAAAGTTTGTGGTTAAAGGTTTGGCAGAAGGATATCCGGATGCAGAGGTGATAATATATGATCGTTGGGGTAAACAACTTGCTGCGTACAGGGCCGGAGACAATTCCGATTGGGATGGAGTCTATAATGGAATTAAAATGCCGGCGACAGACTATTGGTATGAGATCAATATCAATGATCTCGACAAGGTGTACACAGGTCATTTCACTTTGATCAGATAGGGGGGCAAACTGCTCAATTTGATTAACGTCAATTCAACGAAATAAAAAATATTATAGTAAAAAATGGTAGTCGGAGTGTCATAAGTGAGGATTGTTAAGGGCCCATGTTTGATAGATATTGGCCCTAACCACTCCCCACTTGCGAGCCGTAGGCGAGCACATTAAATTTAAAAACCACAGAGACAAAAGGTTCACAGAGAAAGACTTCTTTTTTTTTATGAGAAACGGAAGTGAGAAAGCGGTACTTATGGTATTGCCTTTCAGACAAAGTTTTGTACCATCGTCACATCATCCCGAGACTTCGTCACGGTTTACTCTCGCTTTGCTCGGTAGCGTCTTTCAGACGAAAAAAGATGAAAATGTCAGTTGAAAATAGAATACAGTTTTTTTTATTTTTTTAGAATTATATTTGCTTTCCATTGTATTTGAATGATGAATTTGCCAATTCTGCGTCTCACAAAATAATAAGGTATAGATATGAGATTTGTTATAACTATTGTCGTCGTTTTTTGCCTTTGTTTTTTCCTATGGAATCGCAAAAAAGCGAAAAAGAAAAAGTGTCCAGACGGAATGAAAGAAGTTAAGGTAGTAATTCCGGATGATTAATATTCTATTGTGGAATGTGAGTCTGATGGCAAACCTTCGATAATTGTTGTAAACAGTGCATTAAAGAGCTTCAAGAATAGGGATGTGTTTGGATGGACGTGTTCTCTCACCATCTATTACAAAGACTTGGCACAAAATGGAATGCCTACACATGAAGAATCAGATCTTGTGCTTGACTACGTCGAAAAACTCGGTTCAGCCATCAAGGGGAATCCGGATCATCCCAACGCTCTTTTTGTGGCAAGAGAAACATGTGATGGAGAATTGAATGTGTATTGGCAAGTGAATGATCCCAAACCTGTTCACCAATATTTACAATCAATCATACAGGAGGAGAGTTACCCTCGTGAGATGGAATATAGAATTGAGTATGATGGTGAATGGAAAAGTGTGGAATGGTTCTTACAGGATTTTCCTAAAAAAGAGGAATAGGATAATGATGAGGTGCGAGCATATGGTGATCAAAAAGAAATAAACCACAGAGTCTCAAAGCACATAGGAGATTAAGAAAAGTGATGGAAAATTTAACAAAAAGAGTTTTCCAACTTGCTCGTTCTTGCGAACTCGCACATGGGGGTGGGTTAGGGCCAATATTAATCAAACATGGGCCCTTAACAATTCTCAGCTTTTTTAAAAACAACAAAAGGTCGGAGAAATCCGACCTTTTGTTGATAATATCTTGATTGTTAATCTTCTGCTGTGTAGCGAACGATTGTCTGCTCACGGTCTGGACCGACAGAAACAATCTTGATAGGCACCTCTAGGTAATCCTCCAAGAAGTCAAGATAGTCGTTGTATTCCTCAGGGAACTCAGACACTTTCTTTGTCTTTGTCATATCCTTCTTCCAACCCTTGAACTCTTTGTAGACAGGAGTGAAGTTAGTCTCCTTGATATCAAATGGGAATTCGTCAGTCTCCTCACCGTTGATATTGTATGCAACGCAAGCCTTGATTGTGTCGAAATCGTCAAGCACGTCGCTCTTCATCATAATCAACTTAGTGACACCGTTGATCATAACCGCATATTTCAACGCTACAAGGTCGATCCAACCACATCTTCTCTCACGGCCTGTGACAGCTCCGTACTCGTGACCAAGATCACGGATCTTCTTGCCAGTCTCGTCAAACAACTCTGTTGGGAATGGACCTGAACCTACACGTGTGCAGTATGCTTTGAAGATTCCATACACGTCGCCGATCTTACGTGGCGCAATTCCAAGACCTGTACATGCACCAGCACAGATAGTGTTTGATGATGTGACGAATGGATATGAACCGAAATCAACGTCAAGCATTGTTCCCTGTGCACCCTCTGCAAGGATAGACTTGCCCTCCTCCAAAGTGTCGTTCAAGAAATATTCGCTGTCGATGAATATGAACTCTCTCAACTTCTTCACACCTTCCATCCAGTCCTTTTCGATAGTCTCGAATTCCTGTTTGTAATCAAAGTCGTAGTGAGAAAGAATCTCTTTATGACGGGCGATAGCTTTTGCGTACTTCTCGTCGAAGTTGTGAAGCAAATCACCTACTCTCAAACCGTTACGTGAAATTTTGTCTGTGTATGTAGGACCGATACCCTTACCTGTAGTTCCGATCTTTCCTGCACCCTTGGCCATTTCGTATGCCTTGTCCAAAAGACGGTGTGTAGGAAGGATAAGGTGAGCCTTCTTAGATATGTATAGGCGTTCTGTCAAATTGTGACCAGATGCCTCAAGTTGCTCGATTTCCTGCTTGAACAATGCGGGGTCAAGCACTACGCCATTACCGATGACATTGACCTTGCCTCCCTGGAAAATTCCTGATGGCACTGATCTAAGCACGTATTTCTGGCCTTCAAACTCAAGTGTGTGTCCTGCATTTGGACCTCCTTGAAAGCGTGTTACGACATCATAGTTTGGCGTCAATACGTCTACTACTTTTCCTTTACCCTCGTCGCCCCATTGCAAACCGAGTAAAACATCTACTTTCATTCTGTTATTTTATTGTAATTCAATTTCTTATATGTGGCGTAGACGGAAAATGTCCACTACTACGCAGAAAACGGTTGTAAATATGGCATTTTTTTTTGACCTGACAAAGCTAATTCTCAACTTTTAGCGTTTTTGGTGGCTTTGTGTTGAAATCTTCGTGACGTGATGATTTTTCGTCTTTTGTGGTTTGCTGAGCGCAAAATCTATAAAATTTTATACAAGAGTAAGTCGTCACAGTTTTGATAGACTTCATCAAAAATCTCTTTACAACGTTTTTCGCTCATTTTGATTTTTGTGCCGACGGCAATGAAATCAGAAATGGTTGGCTGACTTTTTGAGTTGACAGATGTCGCATGTTGTCCATTGTAGCCTTCTGTACATCGAGTCAGGTCGTATGCTGGAGCAAGATGCCATAAAAACTGACCTTTCTCATTCTTGCGAACCATAAAACTGAAGTTTTTGCAGTGATCATCTTTGTTGTCTGTGAGATAATTGAATATCATTCGACGGTACATCTCTTCTACATATTTCGAATCTTGTGTGAGATAGCCAGTCAATGCCAGTAGGTTGCTGTAGTCAAGAACTGGTTCGGATAGTGACAGACAGAGTAACCCTCCAGCTGTCGCAGTATGGATACGTTCGCCGTCATTGGTGATGTCGAATCTTTTTGTTGTGAAATATTTGTTGTTTGTGAGTTTGAAGTCGGGAATATCAATTCCACATTTGCGTGCAATTTCGTTGTAATGATATTCTTGTTGCCCCATATTGTCTGGGTCGTATGTGTGACGGAATTTGATAAGCCAATGACCTTCTTTGTCTGAAAAAACTGCTTTCGGACGACATCCACCACTATTTCCACTATTATATAAAAGAAGACTGGCATCGGTATCTTGTCGCTCTTTAAGTACTTCCCACGCTTTTTGTTGTAAAAGGTCGAAGTCGGTCATTTCATACTCTTTTTTTATGATGGTCTCTGGTTCATAAGTCAAGGCTCCCATTCCATTTTTGCCTACAATACTTAGACGGTCGATAGCCGTAAGGTTTCTGTCGTCTATTCCTTCACGAAGTAATGCCTTATGTAGAAGGTAGCGGCCGTATCCATCAGGCAAACTGTCTTCAAAAATTCCAAAGTCACCATAGAATGGGGTGGATTTTGCTATAAAAATCCCTTTTTTCAATGGCAATTCCAGTGGGGAAATGCTGAACCCTTCGGCAATCCATTGAGTGGTGTACTCAAATGCCAAATGTTTGTTGTCTGGTGTTAATGAGATATTTCCGACTGTGTCTCCATGATACTTGACTGTCAGCTTGTCTATCTTTTTCATTGCTTATGGGCTCTTGTTTTTCCTGTGTTTCTGCGTATTTGGGTTAATTCTTCTATGGTTGAATATTTGGGCTCTGCAAATATGTTTTTCACTTCGGACGTGTATTCCATTGCGATTGCGATGCCAATAAGGTTTTTTAATGAAATGAGACCTTTTTGTTCAAATCTGACAATGTTGCTCACTGCCACACCAGATTTCTTTGCTATTTCTTCTCGCGTCATATTCTTTTCTATACGACGTTTGCGGAAATCTTGAGCCAATGTAATAGCAATGTCATCAATGTTGTCGAGAGTGTAATTGTCCAAAACTGATAACATATTATCCATAACCATCTATATTTGTGCTTTATTGATAAAATATACTCAATTGCAAATATATGATTTTGTTTTGTGAATTGTTCTAATTCAAATGAAAATCTGTTTGATTTTAATTTAACGTGAGATGAATTGTATAGCATTCATTCAAAAAACTACAACCTGAGAATCATCTTTTTCATGGAAGGCGAGAGTGACGAGGATTGCAAAGGGCGGAACGTCCTTGCCCCACCACCTTCCGCGAGTGCGTAAGCACGAGCAGAAAATAACGAATGGAAGAGATGTGATTTCTTTAAAATCATTAATTTTACACCGTCGGAATAAAAAAGACTAATTCTTTTAGGTTGTGACATGAAAAAATCATTGCTGATAATTTCTTTTTTTGTAGTTGTGTTTGTGCTTTACAGATTGCTGTTCTCATATGTCATGGTTTCGTCTTTTTCAACATTTGGCTGGTTAAACAGTAAAGAATTCTTCCCGAAATATGTTTTATTTAATCCATTCAAGGAACGTGAACTTTATGGCATAGTGTATCAGTGTATAGATGAAACAAAAGAGAAAGTTATGTCTGATACAATGTTTGTTAAAAGCGTTTCTACTTCGAATGGAAACCCTAATGTAAGATATTCTACAAATAATACAGATAAACTCAAATTTTATCGTTTTTTCCTGTCTGATTCACTGCCTATAAAAATAGAGTCTATTAAGGATGATGAAGATTGTCTAATGATTTTAATTTTGAAGGAACGAAGTGACGGAGAATGTATTGATGATGCTATGCTTAAATATCATGATGACAACAACTATGAATGGTTTTATTGAAAACACGAATTTTGAGTATGTGGATGGAGCGAATAAGACTGATTGTCATTTATCGATTTGTGGTCGCCCTCCTAAGATCGATCCCTTGTGGCCGCCCTCCTGTTTTCATCAAGGATAGCCGATTCCTGCACGGCAGGTGTCGGAATCGGATTTTGCAATTTAAACTTGAATATCCACTCAATATTCACTCGTTCTCCCTTTGCTTTTTAAATATTCTTCCTTACCTGGATAGCTACAGCGGCCGACTGCTCCACAACCGTGCTCGAAGGCTACAGTGTCGTTGTAGATGATAGTCTCATAATTATCTTCCAACTTTTTGCCATGAAGTCCTAAAACGAAACTGTAACGAGCCATGACTTTATATTTGTATCCTATATTACAAACACTATCTCCGTAAGATACATCTATAAATCCATGAGAATTAATCATGTCTTTGATTTGTTCGACGTCGGCATCTGTAAGGTTTCCTGTATGATTGGATTCGTCTTCATCTTTTTTTATCCAAAGATGTGAGACTTTCCCGTCGCATATGCGTTCTATTTCAGAAGCAAATTCCCATAATTCACTTTTGTGATCCTCGTAATATTCCTCTTGAATGTTCGCATTCACGTCGTTTGTATTGAATATCCAAATCAGAAGCAGAACAAGTGCCCATATTCCGCATATTATATCTGCTCGTTTTTTATCAATAATTGCAAAGATGCTTGAGTATATGATACAGCAGCAACACACAAAAAGGAATATAGGTAGAGTAAAGAAAGATCCCATACATAGCAAAAAGATCATAAAGTCGACGTCGAAAGGCGGGTTGATGATATATATTAATATTTCGTAGACTGTAAAAAATGTCAATCCTATGAATGAAAGAATATTTGATTTTTTCATGTTGGGAAGCTTTTTGAATTTAATTGGTTCTGTTTTAGTTTATGTCTTATTTCTCGTCTCTTTTTCTCATAAAAGGCATAGCCTTTCTCTGTAAATTTTGTGTCTCTGTGGTTTTGTTAATTTCTGTGTGCTCGCCTACGGCTCGCACGTATAGAGGGTTTGGGCGTTCCGCCCTTAACAATCCTCAAGTTCTATATCAAAGAATATTTGATTTTTTCATGTTGAGTTTTTTGTTTCTGTAAAAGTACTAAAATTTCTCTTTCCACCGTCTTTTATCAATGCTATTATTCCCATTATTGGTGCCATTTTTTCCCTTTTTGTCATTTTCTTGGCTCTTTAAAATATATTGCTGATTTTACTTTTTATATTTGTTGTATGAATTTGAAAACTTTTTACGACATGAAACACACATTTTTACTTCATTATTTACGCATGGCTCTTTCTCTGTGCTTGGTAGGGGCTTCTTCTTTGGCTATTGCCGAACCAGATCCTAATTATCATATCTATATATGTTGGGGACAGTCGAACATGGAGGGTAATGCCACTGTGCCTGACAGTGAGAAACAGGGAGTCGACGAGAGATTCAGAATGTTCTACACTGCTGACAACTGTTCTCAGTGTGGCAAAAAAAAATGCGGTGAGTATACTGCTGTTCCGCCATTGGCTCGTTGTTTCCACTGGAATAATAGTGGCTTCGGACCTGTAGACTATTTCGGACGTACTTTGGTGGAAAAACTTGATCCAAGCATAAAAGTCGGTGTTGTCGACGTCGCTATTGGTGGAGCTAGTATTGATGCCTTCCGTAAAACTAAATATCAGAGTTATTTGAGCTCTGCTGCAAGTTGGCTACAGGATTATGCTAAATCTTATGGAAGCAATCCTTATGGACGTATTATTGAGGTCGCTAAGGAGGCTCAGAAGGTTGGTGTCATCAAGGGTATTTTGGTGCATCAGGGTGAGACAAATACAGGAGACCAAAACTGGCCTAACAATTTGAAGGAGGTTTATCAGAATATGTTGGATGATCTTGGTCTTAATGGAGCTGACATTCCTCTGCTTGTTGGTGAGGTCCGTTACACTGGTCCATGTAGTGGTCATAATAATGTCATTAGAAAAGTGCCGAGTGTGATTCCAAATTCGTATGTTATCTCCGCTGAAGGTTGTGAGGCTGCCGGTGACGAATATCATTTCACTGTGGCTGGCTACAAACTTTTGGGTAAGAGATACGCAGAGAAGATGCTTGAGATCTTGGAAAAGAACGGTAGCTCTACACCTCAGGCTGGCATCAAAATAGAAACTTTTATCAATAAGGAGTCGGAGCCGGGAGAGGTTGAAATTATTGTCAACAATGAGATCGAGAATACCAAGTCGATAGAAATCTATGCTGATGGACAGAAACTTGTGAGCGGCGAGACGAGGTACGTATGGGATAATGTGTCGGAGGGTACACACACTATTTGGGCTGTGGCTTACGACAATAACAACAAGGAGTATACAACTTCCAAGAAGGAGGTGACTATCTTCATGCCGCAGACTCCGTTCAACGGTGTTCCTTTTAAGATTCCTGGAAAGATTGAAGCAGAGGAGTTCGACAATGGTGGTGAGGGTAACGCATACCACGATAATGATGAGGAGAATCGTAATGGAACAACGCGTAATGAGGGAGTGGATATGAGCGCTACTGCTGTCGGATACACTCAGACTGGCGAGTGGCTTGAGTATACGGTTGATATTCAGTATGAAGACGAGTATATCGTAGAGTCGAAAGTGGCATCCGGAGCAAATGGTGCGGCATTCACATTCTATTTGGATAATAGCTTTATTGTCCCTGGCGACGACGGTACTCCTGGAGGATTTGTGAAAGTGCCAAACACAGGAGACTGGGAGACATTCAAGGTTGTTGAGACTAAGTTGAACAAGTTGACTAAGGGAACTCATGTGCTGAAAGTCGAAATCACAGGAGACTGGGTGGATATCGACTGCTTCACATTCAGATGTGTCAACCCGACTGGTGTTGAGTCTATTTCCGCTGAGAACGGATTGATTCCTGACGGAAACTATTCTGTTTATGATATAGCCGGCAGATTTGTCAAGAAGATCACCGTCTCACAGAATTCTTATAAAAACATTTTGAAGAGCGGATTCTATATTTTGAGAAATTCAAAAGGCAAGAATTACACATTGTTGGTGAGGAAATGATACGATAGACGATAAACAAAAACGTTTATAAAACGATAACGAAAATCGGCAGGGGAAGATTCCTCTGCCGATTTTGTTTTAGAATCTAGTTAATTTTAATTTAGGAATTGGATTATGGATTTGAGGATTGTTAAGGGCCCATGTTAATAGATATTTGCCCTAACTTCCCCTCTCTCCGCGAATCCGAAAGGACGAGCGGTCAAAAATTGATATGATTTCGTATAATGGTTGATTACAATCGCTTTTCTTATAAAAGAAGACTTTCTCTATGAACTTTTAGTCTCTTAGTTTTTATTTAATTCTGTGTGCTCGCCTACGGCTCGCACGTGGGGTGGAGTTAGGACGTTCCGTCCTTAACAATCCTCTTTATGGCACTCCAACTATCATTTTCTCTTTTTTTATTTCATCGAACTCACGTTAATTTAAGCGAGTTCTTATTCATTGTCTGATTTTATTGATACATTTTCCAATGGATACTTTGAGAAAATCAACATGTCTTCAAAGGTAAAACTGTAGAGCTTGTCGTCTTCTTTTGTGAAATGAAATTCGTCAAAAACAATTAATATGGAGTCGTTTCTGAATGTGAAAAACTGATCTTCTTTCTCCAATGGTATAGAGTCTTGAAGAAGCGTCGTAAGATTATTGCGGATATGTTGCTCCCAGTTTATAGAAAAAATCATTCTGTCTCCTTCATATATGTTTATGAATTCCTCAGCTTTATAATAGTGTTCTATTTTACATAAGAACGGATAACCTTTGATGTCAATAGGGTATGACTTCTTCTTGTGGTGTATCCATCTCTTCTCATTAGCGGTTTTATAGCTATAATTACCTAATCTGTCTTTGCTATATTTTTCCTTGATTTCATTTGGAATGCTTCCGTAGATTGAATATATAGAGTCGTATTGGATATCATTTTCCACTTTCTTTTCTACGTAACCTTTGCCTAGATATTCATAAGCGGATATGAATCGTAACACTTCTGAGGTATCTGCTGTGGCATCCGCACACCAATCACTGAAATCTTTGAAATGACGCTGGTCGTCTTTTAACAGGTCGTATTTCTTGACATATTTGTTGACTGTAGACAATTGGCTGAATGCAGCCAAACGTGTGGCGTTTGTCCAAGGAATGTATGCTAAAAATACGATGATTGCTCCGACTATACCTGCCATTAGCAGATAATGGTTTGTCTTTTTGAATAGAAGAAAGATCATGAAAAGAGTTGCCGAGACGCCGAATGTCAAGATGTAGATTCGGCTTTCCGTCAAACCGTAGTCGGACAATCGTCGGCATAATCCTACCCAGAACAGTGCCAGTGGAACGATGGAAATGTATGGAAGATAACGGAAAAATGGCTCAAACCTTTTGTTACTGATGATTCTCTGTAGTGCATGTCCGATAAATGCCAGGAAAATATATCCCATCACCATCCATCCTACCATTCCTTTGGGCAGATTCCATAAAATCAATATCTCACATGCGTATGCGTAAAGAATGACTGTGTAGATTATGAGGAATGGGATAAGAATGTAATTGGCACAGAAATCGAGCACTTTGGAAATCGTTTCTTCCTTCTGCTCTCTGACGACAGACAGCTTGTGTGTCAACAATAGAGGAAAGAATATGATAACTATAAACAAACCTCCGTATAACAACAGACAGCGGACGATAAAATACTCTTCTACGGATTGTGAGGAAAGGAAAAGATAGGTTATCGTGCCTGCCATAGCATAGTAGGCAAGAACCAATATTCCGCTTATGATTATGGATGAACACAGTTGGTGAAATATCTGGCTTCCATTGTAAGCGTATTTACGGTTGTCCCAGTAAAAACCACTTGAAATTAGAAGCCCAAAAGCAAGAAGGTATGTCCCAAATATTATTTCTTCGCTCATTTTGTATTTGGGAAAAATAAATCCAGGGAGAAGAAGGAGCAGACCGCTTGCCCAATACGCATATTTTGCGATGTCGCTTTTAGTCCGGTTTTTCCAGTCGCAACGAATGATTATTGTTGTGATAAACGGCAAAACAGCAAGTGTCCATATTGAATAAAAAAAGTTGGCGTACGGTGAAATTTTTGATTCGTCGTCTGCAATGGATTTTGCCTCAAAGATGATTACAACAGAGATGAATAAAAACAAAGTCATACAAAGCTCCACAGGGTAGAGCTTTATACTATTCAAAAAAACAGGGACTTTAGAAAATAAAGATTTGAGTTTGCTCATATGCAAAATATTGATTTACAAATTGTTGATATATATCACTTCCGGTTCAATCTTAATTCCGAATCTGCTCCATACGTCGACTTGGATTGTGTTTGCTAATTCAATGATGTCCCTGCTTTTCGCATTTCCATTGTTGACGAGGATAAGTGCCTGTTTGTGCCAAACACCAGCTCCGTTGTGGCTTTGCCCTTTCCATCCGCAGCGTTCAATCATCCATCCTGCAGGAATCTTCACCTCTGTCTCGGAAATGTCGTATTTAGGGACGATCACGGATTCGTCAAGGGCTTTCTCGCGTCGGCATATCTCGTCGTAAATTGATCTGTCGACGATGGGATTCTTGAAGAAACTGCCTGCACTTCCCACTTTGCCGACCTCTGGTAACTTGTTGTTTCTTATGCTGATGATAGTTTCACGGATGGAATTCAAATTGATCTCTTTGCCTTCCAGTTCTTTAGAAAGACCACCGTAAGAAAGTTTGAAGTCTGGTTGCTTCTTTAATCTGTATGTGACGTGAGTGACGATAAACTTGTCTTTCCAATCCTCTTTGAATCGGCTCTGACGGTATCCGAAATGAAGTTCCTTATTCGGAGCGACGTGGATGCTCGCGTCTTCAATCTTTATCAATTCCACCTCTTTGATGATGTCTTTTGCCTCCACACCGTAAGCTCCCACGTTCTGCACGGCTGATGCACCCACAGTGCCAGGGATGATAGAGAGGTTTTCCGCACCACAATAGCCATTCTCCACTGCCCAAGCGATGAAGTCGTCCATGATCTCACCGGCTCCTACCTTCACGTCGACGAAATCTGCATCCTCATACACAATCTCGATACCTTTGATCTGCGAGTGCATCATTGTGCCGTCGAAATCATTGCAAAGGAGGATGTTGCTGCCGCTGCCAAGCTGGAACAACCGTTTGCCGGTAATATTTCCGTCTTTGATAAATGATTGAAGTTCAGCCACATCGTCGTATTCGATGAACTCACAGCAACATTGGTCAAGTCCGAAAGTATTATAGGTTTTAAGAGAAAAATTCTTTTTAATGCTGATCATATATTTGTCATGTTTTGATTGTATACAAATATATAATTTTGACTGTCGTTGTCCTAATTTGAGCGTGGAATTCTTAATCCTTAATTCTTAATTTTTAACTAAACAATAAAAAAAGACACCTCACAAAATAAATTTGTGAGATGCCCCAAAATTTATAAGCTATGAACAAACAATTCGTTATTCAGCTACTGCTGCTTTAGCCTCAATAGAAACGAAAGATCTGTTGTCTTTCTTCTTGCGGAATACAACGATTCCGTCAACCAAAGCGAACAATGTATGGTCGCTACCCATACCTACGTTATCACCTGGGTGATGAACTGTACCTCTCTGACGTACGATGATGTTGCCTGCCTTTGCAAACTGACCACCGAAAAGCTTTACACCAAGTCTCTTACTTGCTGATTCACGTCCGTTCTTAGAACTACCTACACCTTTTTTGTGTGCCATTTCTTTACCCTTTCCTTAATTATGCAACAACATCGTTAACCTTAACCTGAGTGAACTGCTGACGGTGACCGTTCAACTTGCGGTAACCTTTGCGTCTCTTCTTGTGGAATACAAGAACCTTCTCACCCTTTACTAGTGGAGAAACAACCTCTGCTACTACCTTAGCACCAGAAATTGTAGGAGCTCCTACAGTTACACTTCCGTTGTTGTCGATCAACAACACCTTGTCAAACTCAATCTTAGCGCCCTGCTCAGCGTCCAAGTGGTGAACGAACAATGTCTGGTCTTTCTCAACCTTGAATTGCTGTCCTGCAATCTCAACTATTGCGTACATATTATATAAATATAAAATTAGATCCGGCGGTGCATCTCTTTTTGAAATGTCTTACTGAACCGCGTAGGAAAACGGATGCAAAAATACTAATATTTTGTAATATTCAAAAGGAATGTATTGCTTTTTTGCTTTTTTGCACTAATTTTGTAACGTATTCTTATCTTATTATTATGGGTTTCTTTAGCAGTTTATTTGGAAAAGAGAAAAAGGAGGCGTTGGATAAAGGTCTGGAAAAGACAAAAACCAGCGTTTTCTCAAAAATCTCACGTGCTATTGCTGGTAAAAGCAAGGTAGACGAGGAGGTGCTCGACAACCTTGAAGAGGTGCTTGTCACTTCTGATGTCGGTGTGGACACCACTTTGCGTATCATCGAGCGTATCGAGGCTCGTGTCGCAAGGGATAAATATGTCTCTACAGATGAACTGAATGAAATCCTTCGTGATGAGATAGCGTCGTTGCTTGAGGAGAACAATACCGATTTGAAGGGTGATTTCGACGTGCCTGAAGGCAAACATCCGTATGTGATTATGGTCGTCGGCGTGAATGGTGCAGGTAAAACTACAACTATCGGCAAACTTGCTTATCAGTATAAGAAGGCAGGAAAGAAGGTGGTGCTTGGCGCTGCCGACACATTCCGTGCTGCCGCTATCGAGCAGCTTGCTGTGTGGGGCGAACGTGTAGGATGTCCTGTCATTCGCCAGAATATGGGCTCGGACCCTGCCGCTGTGGCTTACGATACAATCTCTTCTGCTAAGGCTCAGGACGCTGACGTGGTGATAATCGACACTGCAGGTCGCCTTCATAATAAGATAAACTTGATGAATGAGCTTACAAAGATCAAGCAGGTGATGAAGAAAATCATTCCTGACGCGCCACACGATGTGATGCTTGTGCTTGACGGCTCTACAGGTCAGAATGCTTACGAACAGGCTAAACAATTCACTAAGGCTACTGATGTTACTTCCCTTGCCATCACTAAGCTTGATGGCACTGCAAAGGGTGGAGTGGTGATCGGTATCTCTGATCAGTTTAAAATCCCAGTCAGATATATTGGCGTAGGTGAGGGTATCGAACATCTTCAGGTGTTCGACCGACGTGAATTTGTAGATTCTCTTTTCAAGAATGAGGAAAAATAACACTATTGAGTTTATAAATCTCGGATGTTCCAAAAATCTTGTTGATTCCGAACATTTGAGCGCTCAACTGCAGAAGTTGGGATATAATTGTCGTCATGATTCCGACAAAATCATGGGATCCACAGTCGTTGTGAACACTTGTGGATTTATCGGCGACGCGAAAGAGGAGTCTATCAACACAATATTGAATCTTTGTGAACTGAAAAAGAAACATAAGATTGAGAAACTATTTGTGATGGGATGCCTTTCCGAACGTTATCTTGCTGATTTGGAGCAGGAAATTCCTGAAGTGGACAAGTTTTATGGCAAGTTCACATGGAAAAAGATGATCGCCGACCTTGGACATTCCTACGATGACAGCCTTTCCACGACACGTGACGTCACAACGCCAAAGCATTACGCATATTTGAAGATTTCAGAAGGTTGCAACCGACATTGCTCGTATTGCGCGATTCCAATCATCACCGGACCGCACAAGTCGATTCCTATGGAGGAATTGGTGGATGAGGCTAAGAGATTGGTGGCGACGGGAGTGAAGGAGTTGCAGGTGATAGCTCAGGACTTGTCGTCGTACGGCAAGGATCTGTATGGCAAAGTGATGCTGCCGGAGCTGGTGGAGAAACTGTCAGACATTCCAGGTGTGGAGTGGATCCGTCTGCATTACGCATATCCGTCGGATTTCCCATGGGACTTATTGCGAGTGATGAACGAACGCAGCAACGTCTGCAAATATCTTGATGTGGCATTCCAACATATTTCCACAGGAATGTTGAAGAAGATGCTTCGCCACGTCACCAAAGAGGATACAATCGAATTTATTGAAAGAGTGCGACGTGAAGTGCCTGATATCACGTTGAGAACAACATTTATAGTTGGTCATCCCGGTGAGACGGAGGAGGATTTCAACGAACTTTTGCAATTCGTCAAGGATACAAAGTTCGACCGTATGGGAGCGTTCGCGTATTCAGAGGAAGAGGGCACATACTCCGCCAAACATTATGAAGATGACATTCCGTTTGAGACAAAGCAGGCGCGTCTTGACATGCTGATGAAAGTGCAGGAGAGAATCGCTTTGCAGAAGAATGGCGAAAGGGTAGGGCAGACGATGAAGGTGATTGTCGACCGTGAAGACGCGGAGTATTTCATCTGCCGCACAGAGTTTGATTCTCCAGAGGTGGATCAGGAAGTGTTGGTGAAGAAGGCGGACAATGATATGAAGATCGGCGAATTCTACAATGTGGAGATTACAGACTGCGACTATTTTGATTTGTTTGGAAAAGTTGCTGATTGATAGAATTATAATACGTATAAATCCCCGTAAGATTGAGAGTCTTTCGGGGATTATTTGTGTTTAGGACAATCAGATTTTAATGTTAATTGAACGACCAACTAAATCCATTGCCTTCAATCAAATATCAAGAGAGAATGATCTATAGTTTTCCTAGTCAAAATCCTATTAGTCATTTACAAATATATCATGGATATCGTCTAACCCATTGGGTACAAAGATATAAGGAATGTTTATGAAATCCCATTTGTTTTCGTTCTCGTCACTTTTTCTTTCTCCCAAAAAGTTATCATGATCAATGATAAAACTAGCTTTGTCTCCTTCAAAAGAAAATCGTATCTTTCTGATAAAGTCATTTTCTGATATGACATATTGCCAATAATTTTCTTCCAATACATCAGAGAAATTAATCAACACATCAGAGATATTAATGCTTTTAGGAAATATACGATCTGGCGTTAAAAGAATGTTGCCGATTTTGGAAATCTTTGCTGTTTGTTCAAACAAACTTTTCATAATAACTTCTTTGTCAGATATGTCGAAAATGTAGGAATAAACCCCTTTATATCCATAAGCTGTGTATGGAGACTCTATATATACAGGCAAAACTTTTACTGGCAAAGTGAAAGTGTCTCCTTCAAAGACGATTATGGATGTCTTCTGAGCTTCAATAAGAGCCTTTTGAGCCTCTTCTAATCTTTTTTTCTCATTTTTTTTCCTTTCAATATCTCTTAAAAGTTCATCCTCATCATAAGCTTTTTCACAAGAAGGAAATATGAAGAGATAACTCATCAATGCACAGATGCCGATCACATTAAAAATCTTTTTCATATAGATGTCTTTAGTTGATCAATCAAAAAATTGGAATGATTAATGTGTTGTCTTCATTTAGTCTATACAAAAATTCACCGATTGAGAAATCAGGGGTTTCTGAATCAGAATCGAACGAAATATTATATAACCTACCATTAGAACCTACGAAATACCAATGTGTAGCATCATTTGATACCTCAATTTTAGCTTCACTCAATGGAGTGACTCCCAAATATATATATTGTCTGTCAAGCTCAAAATTTCCGTATTCAGACAATTTTGATGTCAATTCGAACAGATGTTGTTTGATAGCTTCTCTGTCGGAAGCGTTGAAAGAGTAAGTGTAAGTGTAAGAGGTGTCTTCGAAAAGACCATAAACATATGTTGAATCAATTTTTTTGATTCTTGCAGGCAATTGAAATATGTCTCCCTCATAGACAAACGTCCTTTCTTTCATTTCCATTTCAAGCCTTTTCTTGTCGATATCTCTCAAAAGTTCATCCTCATCATAAGATTCTTCGCAAGAAGAAAAAATGAAGAGATAACTTATCAAGACACAGATGCCGATCACATTAAAAATCTTTTTCATAAAATCACCCTATTAATTAATCGAATAAAATGTTATACGATGCAAATATAAAATTAATTCAAATATTGTGTTATTTAGAGGATCAAATTTTAATTGACTATGTCCTTTTTATGACTGATTTCTCCATTTTTCCCCGTCTGAAAGACGCTACCGAGCAAAGCGAGAGTAATCCGTGACAACGTCTTGGGAAGGTGCGACGATGACATAAGTTTTGCCTGAAAGGCAATACTATAAGTACTGCTTCTTTCCTCTTTTTCTCATAAAAAGGCGTAGCCTTTCTCAGTAACCCTTCTGCCTCTGTGGCTTTATTAAATTTTATGTGCTCGCCTACGGCTCGCACTCTAGGGGAGTTGTTAGGGCGTTCCGCCCTTAACAATCCTCGTTTATGACACTCCAGTTTCTCTCATAAAAAGACGTAGTCTTTCTCAGTGACCCTTGTGCCTCTGTGGTTTTATTAAATTTAATGTGCTCGCCTACGGCTCGCACTCTAGGGGAGTGGTTAGGACGTTCCGTCCTTAACAATCCTCATTTATAACACTCCAACTATCTTTTAAATTTGGTCAAAATCAAGTTAAAATAATAAAAGAGCCAGGCAAAATGTCTGGCTCTTAGTGATATAAAAATCTGGATTGTCAGATTAATGATGCTTTACTCTATCTCTTTCCTCTGCTCGTTTAGCTGAGTTCCAAGATTCAAGCGAACCTGTCAAGTAGCCTGTGATACGGCGTAGACGGATGATTTCCTCACTCTTACATAGTGGGCAAGTAGAGTAGATGACGCCACGGTAACCACAACGCTTGCAAGTGTCGACTGGATGGTTGATTGAACCGTAGCCGATATTCTCGTCGTGCATTACCTTAACTATCTTAAGGATTGAGCTGACGTTCTTCTTTGCTTCTCCATCAAGCTCCACGTATGTGATGTGACCTCCACCTGTTAGCGCGTGGAATGGAGCCTCTTTCTTTATCTTGTCGATCAATGAAATGTTCTCCTTTACATCTATGTGGAATGAGTTGACATAGTAATCACGGTCGTTTACACCTTCGATCACGCCGAATTTCTGCTTGTCATAACGAGTGAATCTTCCGGCAAGACCTTCTGCTGGAGTGGCAAGAACAGAGAAGTTCAAATGATATCTTTCTTTGTACTCTTTTACCACTTCGTTCATTGCGATCAATACGTCGCGAAGACATTCCCATGCATCTTGGTTTGTTCCGTGGCTCTCTCCATAGATAGCCATCATCGCATTGTGACCGCCGATGAATCCGATTCCAAGAGTACCGCTGTTAAGTACATCTCCTACCTCATCGTTTGGAGCCAAAGCGGCGCCTCCCTTCCATACATCGTTGCCCATCATGAATGGGAACTGACGTGCCAAAGCTGTACGCTGGTATAGATATCTTTCATATAGCTGGTCGGCTACGAATGCCGCCATCTCCTTCGTCTTCTTAATAAGAATCTTCTTTGCCTCTTTGCGGATTAGATGTTTGTCGCCGTCTGGGTAAAGATCCTCAGCCTCTCTTTTTGCCATTATGGCAAGACGTGGAAGGTTGATAGATGTGAATGATAGGTTTCCGCGTCCGATTGATGTCTTCTCACCGTTAAGGTTTTCAAACACACGAGTACGGCAACCCATTGTAGCCAATTCATATCTGTATCGCTTAGGATCGTTGATGTCCCACTTCTCATGCTTGTTGTATGGAGTATCCAAGAATAGGAAATTAGGGAACAATGATGTGGCAGTAGTTGCGCATGCCTTCAACAATAGGTCGAAGTTCGGAGCTTTAAACTTGATTTCACCAGCCATTGCTGCATCCCAGTTTTCGATTGCGTTCTTGTAATCTTCCTCTGAGTAAGAAATTCCGTCTCTCACCTTGAAAATCTGGATAGGGAAGACTGGAACTTCTCCGCTTCCAAGTCCTTTTGATGTGGTGTTGAGTAGCTCTCTCATCACCATTCTTCCTTCTGGAGAGAAATCTGTTCCATAATTTATAGAACTGAACACCACCTGGTTACCTCCACGAGAGTGCATTGTGTTCAAGTTGTGGACAAGACCTTCCATTGCCTGAAGCGTTTCGTTACGAGTGTTGTCGTATGCGTTGTTTACGATTACCGACAACTCGTCAAGGGTGATGTTGATTCCCTTTCCGCTTAGCATAGCCACCAAGTTGTTCTTCTCTTCGTCTGTTACGTCGATGCTCTTGATGTTTTCCTTCAACATGTTGCGCAAGAAGCTGAAATCCATGTCCTTATGCTTGATTCTGCAAAGGAATATTATCATCTGCTCCGCACTCTTTATAAATGTCTTGTAGACACCTGGTGCCATGAAGAAGTCGAATGCTGGAATACTCTGACCTCCGTGTTGCTCGTTCTGGTTTGTCTGGAAAACGATAGTTGCCAAAGTGGCGTAGCTACGGATTGATTGAGGCGTACGTATGCTTCCGTTCTTTGTCTTGAAACCTCTTTCGAAGATGTCCTCAAGGTCATATTGCACACAAGTGACTGTCTTTGTTGGGTAGTAGTCCAAGTCGTGAATATGGATGTCTCCCTCTTTGTGTGCACGGGCAAACTTCGGACTTAGCAGATATTTGATTGCATAGTCTTTTGTCACCTCAGATGCGAATGTCATCATCTGTCCGGCAGGAGTGTGCGACGACATGTTGGCGTTACTTAGGTTGACATCGTTTTTCTCGATGTTGACGATGCCATCCATCACATGCTTCATGTGTGTACGCTTGTGACGCTCAGTGTTACGTTGGTCACGGTAGAGAATGTACTTCTTTGCGACATGGTGGTTGCGGAACATCAATTCATGCTCTACCAAGTCTTGAATTTCCTCTACTGAGATGATATCCTTGTCAATGCTGTTGCAGACTGCATCTGTAACTTGATCAATCACTCCAGGTTCTTCCTTCACATCACTAGCGCGATATGCTTTCGTTATCGCATTTTTGATTTTTTCTTTAGAGAACGCCTCGTGTTTGCCATCGCGTTTCTCTATTGTAATTTTGTCTAAGTCCATTGTTATATCACTTTGTTATATATCACTTCTTTTAATTCTGATTTGTTCTAAAACTTTCGCAATATTACCTACAAAAAAATTAAAAAATACTCTTGATATAAAGGTATTTTTTGTTATGCGTTTTTCGACGCTCCCAATTTTGAATTGTGTCCATTTTTGAGGTAATCTCTCAAACGTCTAGTGCCTATTGGGGTTTCGGTAGGTTGATTGCGAAAAATGGCTGAAAACCGTCAAAAGTATGTTTGATAACATCTATTTAATGTCGTTCCATATCTTCCACGACGCAATTGCTTGATTATGTAGCATTTCAAGTCCATTCTTGCAAATTGCTCCATGAGCCTCTCCTAGTTGGCAGAATTTTGTATGCTCAGGATTGTACACAAGATCGTACAACAGATGGTTTGGAGTCAAAAATTCGTATGGGATATTTGGAGCTTCATCGTGGTGCGGAAATGTGCCGACGGGGGAGCAGTTTACTACGACTGAATACTCCTTCATCACCTCTTCATTAAGGTCGGCATATGTGAAAGCATCAGGACGTGCGTTCCTTGATACATATTTATATTCAATCCCCATCTGCTTAAAAGCATAGCATACCGCTTTCGACGCTCCTCCAGTGCCTAATATAAGAGCTTTTTTATGGTTTTCACGTAGCAAGGGCTTGATGCTGTCTGTGAATCCGATGATGTCGGTGTTGTATCCACGCAATTCCGTCTTTCCATTTTCGCGGATGAATTTCACAGTGTTCACGGCTCCGATTCCCTCTGCGATGGGGTCTAATGAATCCAGAAACGGAATGATCTGCTCCTTGTAAGGAATTGTCACATTGAATCCGCTAAACTCTTTTGAGGCAATCAGAGTTTTGAAATCGTCGATCACAGGTAGCTCGTACAAATCGTATTGTGCGTCGATGCCTTCTTTAGCGAATTTCTCAGTGAAGAATTTTTTTGAGAATGAGTGGACTAACACTTTCCCAATCAAACCAAAGTGTTTCATGTATTTAGTTTTTGTTTTCTTTTTGTGTTTAGCGTATTGTCGGTGGCAAAGGGATTTTCCTCTGCCTCTTCCGACGGTAGACCGGCTAAGGTTTCATCACTTGGCTTATTCAGTGATAGTGGAATCAGAGCTGGTGGTATCTGCAGGAGCAAGGATTGTCTTGTTGAAGACGCTGTCGACGAGGTGGAGAGAGTATACTCCGCGCTCTTCTCCATATTTGGTTGTCTCCATCACTCCCTCCCACATTCTGCGAAGCTTGAGGTTTTTGCTTGTGTCTACAGGTTCTGTCATGCGGTAGGCGGTGATCTCTTTGAAAGGGTAGACCTGGGCAGACGTCTCCACGTCCCATACCTCATTGCCGGTCACGTCTTCGCGCAGATAGATAAGGGTGTCTGTAGACGGTGCGATAGTATCTTCGTATGAGACATTGTTTTTGTCCAACGTGAATTTCAGAATCACATCGCATGGTTGGTCGTTGACTATGCGGTATTCATAGTCGAATGATTTCTCCTTGCAAGATGTAGACGCGAGTATTCCCGTCAACATTATTATTTTCCAAACATTATTTCTCATTGTCGAAGAATTTTTGAAAATCGTTATCGGTTTTTGCTTCCGGACAATATTCGTAGAATAGAGATTCTGCCATGAAATCCTCTCCCGTCTCCCTCATTGAAGTGGCGGCAGACTTGATGTCTCTCATTTTGTAATATGCCACAGCCTTGAGCGCGTGGATTTCACCGGCGTTGTCAGCGTTGATGGAAATCGCCTCGTCGTACATATATATAGCGTTGCGGAAATCCTTGCGGTCCATATAAATATGACCGAGGGCGGAGATTGCGTCGGCGTTGTTGTTGTCCATCTCCAACACAAGATTATATATGTTTTCGGCTTCGTTAAGCTCTTCGAGGCAAACGAGGATGTCGGCTTTTAGCAGATAGTAGTCCACTTTGGTCTGCTTGCAAGGCGATTCATCCCAATCCATTTTGTAGACATTGGATCCGAGGCTTACAGTGTCGGAAATCACAGTGTCGAAATAGTCGCCCTCCACTTCACGTATTGCCTTGTTGATGCAAGCGAGAGCCTCTTTGTTACGATCGCTCTGGTTGTAGCAGATGGCGAGAGAGTATTGGGCATTATGATAATCGAAATGTGATTCCGGAATTGTTTCCAGAATAGACGCTGCTTTCTTATAGTCGTCAGCCATCAGATAGCAGTTGGCCAACTCAATTTTGGCTTTGATATCCGTAGGGTAGAGCATACCGTGCATGCGAAGCTCTTTCACAGCCTCTTTGAATTTGCCAGTGGCTGCGTACACTTTTCCGAACCAAAGGTGCAGACGGTTGCTGTCGGGATTGATTGCTCGTGCAAAATTGAGAGATAGCTTAGCCTCCTTATAGTTGAAATTCATGAAATGTAGGATTCCTTGGGCAAGCCAAGCCTCCATGCAATAAGGATTCTCGTCGACGAGAGCCTCGTACATCTCAGAGGCTATTTTATATTTGTCGTCGCCGATGGAATAGTCGGCGAGCTGGATATAGCATTCCGCTTTGACGCGAATGTCGGCATCCGTTTTTGTCGGCAGTTTGCTTGTGACATCCTGCGCCATTTTAAGCACCTCGTCTTCTTTGCACAACACATTCATGACATCTGCGACGTCGAAGATTGAATCGACGGGGTTGCAGTCAGTCTCCTTGTTCCACTGAATGTCCACGATAGCCTTTTTTATAGCGGCGTCGATGCTAGTCCTGTTGTCGACAGCATTAAGGATATGGTGGAGAATGATAAGATAGTTGTTGTGCGGATAACGCAGATAGTCAGCCTCAGGGTTCCATTTCTTCAGGATTTTGAATCCTTTTGTGGTAAACTCCATAAACAGACGGCAGATGCGGATCTCATCATTATAAGGGTAGTGAGCCAAAGCGTCGTCGGCACAGGCGAATGCTCTATCGTGTTCTCCAAGATCAGCGTAATAATATAGCACAGAGACAATCTCTTCTTCAGACAGATAAGTGTCTGAGTAGTGATTGCGGACATGGTCCTCGTAACAATTTACGAGGTATGTAGTGCGGGCATCATATATAGAGCTAAATCTCATCGTCTTTTATTTTCTGCAAATTTACGACGGGAAAAAACGTTTGACGAAAATTGGGTGGGATAGTTATTAACAATTCATAATTCATAATTCACAATTCGGAATAAGTGGAAAATGCAATTAGTGGAGTCTGTTTTGTGGTTTTATTGAATTTTTAGAGTCTTTTTTGCATTTTTTTACGTTTGTACCACATAATTTTACGATTATTATGCAGATTTAACAGAAATGTAAAATCATTTTTTGAAAAAAACTATATATTTGCATATGTGCCTTAAAATGTGTCTGTATGTTTTGGGGCTGAGAGTATAGAAATTATTTTATCAAAAATATAGTTGTTTGACGAGGAGGATATAGAGTAAAGTTTGTACCTGTGAGACTGTTTGATGTTTTTTGATATGAAGAGTTACAAACATTTGCTTAAACTACAAAGATGACTTTGACGTTAGTTGAAAGATGACAGTAGACTATCGCCAAGACAAACACTATAAAATATAGAACTTTTTTTGAAGATGATTTTAGATAGCATGAAAACAAGGGGATTTTATGCCTTTTTTAATGGAATGAAGTTTTCTGGCACACTGGGCTTATACCTGGTGGCGTTGTTTATGTGTCTTGGTTTTGAGGTGAAGGCAGTGGATTTGCCTACGGTTGGTAAATGTGATGCTTCAGGATGGAGTCAGGGTATAATAGATATTTCTGTAGAAAGAAAAGATCAGACAAAATTAGTCTTTGAAGTTGATCAGTCTCACAAGGACCAAATGTCTCAATTGGGTGTTATTTTTTATTTTTCATATCCCAATAATGTTGTGAATCTTGTTGTTGATGGAAATTACAGCAATGGACTTAATGTTAATGGTGATTATAAAGTTACGGGCATTAATCCTTATAATTGTCGTATTTATCTTTATCGCAAAAATGAAGTATGGTATGTAGGACAGACCACGTCAGATTTGAATACAATAATATCTGCCGCAGATTCAGAAAGTGGAGGTTCTGGATGTAACAAGCCAACTATCAATACAAATTCTATTCAAAATGTAAGTGCTGGCACCACTCTTTCTCAGATCACAATTTCAGTTAATGATAATGGGAATGGTATAACAGGACATCAATGGAAGGTGAATGGAGCAAATCAAAATGACAATTATGTATTACAGGCAGGGCAAACATATAATTTAACTTATGAGGTTACTAATGGATGTGGCACTTCTTCGAAAGACTATAGTGTGACAATTCAGTCAAATGGAGGTCAGGCACCGACTATAAATACGACATCATTGTCTATTACTCCAGGAATGAATTTGTCAGATGTTCAAATGGATGTTGACTTACATGGATGTACAAAAGTGAGTCACCATTGGAAGGTTGATGGTATAGATATTGATGCAAATGATAATTATGTATTTCAGGCTAATCATTCATATTCCATATATTATGAAATAACATCTACTTGCGGAACATCTTCGAAAACTTACGAACTGACTACATCAAATGGTGGCTCAGGCACGTCTTCTTTGACCATAACTCCCAATACAGCTCAGAAAGTGGCTTGTGAAGATATCACATTTTTGGCAAGTGGAAGTTCAAACTCTCTTGAATGGTATTATGGCTCGACAAAACTATCTGATGGCAATGGAATAACAATTAACGGAAACAGCCTTACGATCTCTCCATCGTATGTAGATGCTAATGGTGGTGCAGATGTGTATGCGAAGGATGGCAGTGCGGTGAGTAATAAAGTTGCGGTTAGTAAGAGTGAGATAGTATTAAGAACAAATAGTAATGAAAATGTTACGCTTACACGTTACACAAAAGCTCCGTGCCCTGATATGTGTGCGTATAAGTTTGATTTCAACCGGATAAATAATTTCTGGCCGCAATGGTGGTTTGAGCAGGACGGCGTAAAAATGTCTTTGTCTATAGCCCCTGGTAGCCATGGCGATTTCAAAATAGAAAATGGAAACTTTAATGTCATAGACAGAAATAAATTTACCACAGGTTATGTCTATTATGATAATGGTTGGGTGTTCTCTAATGAGGATCCATGCAGATGTATGACTCTTTCCGTCGATAATGAGGCATCGGTTTGTGGCAACACAATAATCACACTGAATAACATATGTGGAAGTATAACAAGCTGGACATGGCAGAGCAGTAATGACGGCAATTATAATTGGAATAATGTCACTAATGGAGGCTTGACATATGATGCTTCGGGTGTAAACAACACCGTCTACTTCAGAGTGATTAGTGGAAATGAGAAATCTAATGTTGTTAAGGTCTCTAAAAGTGGAGTCGAAATTGCACAAGATTGGAATGCAAATAATTATACTTCATTGAATAAACTTTCCGGATGTTCTATATGTGCTTATATTGTGCCGTTGAATGGTATTTTCAATTCGATGCAGAATGATGATTGGTATTTCCGCACTTCATCAGGAGCAAAAATAGATGTGATAGTCGATAGTGATGCAAGTTTCGTCACTAAGAACGGCAATGGCAATTTTAACCGTGTTGACATTAATAGTGCCAACGCCAAATTATATGGAAATCTCTATTTGTATGAAGACGGAGGAGATTGGCATCTGACAACAACAAATCCATGCCCTTGTATCTCAGTCAACACAAGTGGAAACATTTCGTGTGAAAACGCAACATTTGTAATCACGAATGGATGTGGTAATGTAAATGTTCGTTCGTATAAACTGGAAAGATGGGACGGAAATAATTGGTGGGGCATAAGTGAAGGGTCCAACAATTCCATTTCTGTCACTTCCAATAATATAAATGGAGCGAGATATGTAAGAGCCGGATATGCGTATGGAAATAATTGGACGTGGGTGTATTCATCACCGATAAGAGTCCCTTATCTCCCTTTTGATTTTAAGTCTGTTTATGATGTTCCACAGTTGGCTAGCTCAGCTACGGGAGCCCACTTAGAGGTGTCGCAGATAACCCCATTGTGCTGTAATAATTTTGAGATTACGGTGCGTAACTCAGGAACTCATGGCGACTGGAACGGAATGGCATATCTGCATGTTGCAGGATATAAGATGGTCATTGCTGAAGGCAGCGATAATAATAACATCGCTGTCAATAAAATTGGCAATGAAGACGTCTTGGCGGTCAACAACAGTCTTGCCAATCAAAAATTCTATATTTATGTGGATGACACAAACAAGAAAATATATGTAAGTTCGCATAATGACAGAAAGGTTATAGCCTTCGAAATTGATAATGTTGAAAACTTCCCTTGTGGAGATATCACACTTACTTTGTTGACAGAACCGTGTGACGCCTCTCGTTACCAATGGTATGCGAAGGTAAATGGTAATGTCAGCGAGATTTCTGGAGCCACAGGTAAGACGTTGTACATTACAAAGGAGATGTATGAGGCAAATGAATTCTCTTATGACTATGGAATCAGAGTGTATGATCGCAACAACGCAAGTTACCAAAGAGATATAAGTCTGTATTTGAATCACGAAACTCCTTCAGTGACAGGAGAGAACGGAGTCTCTATAGACCGTGTTCTGACATTATGTTGTGATAACAACGGAGGAAAACTTTATCGCGTCGACTATAATGGAACAGGAAATATACAATTGGCAGGTGTCGGAAGTCATTATAAAATAGAAGACGCTGGCACTAACTCGTTTAATACGACTTCGAATGGTGTCGCCATAACAGAGTCTTTGACCCCATTGTATGTGTATATCAAGGGAGATAAAGCATTTTGGTCTACAACAAAAACAGATTCGTATATCAATTTGAATCTGACGGAGAATATATGCGACGTATGTAGTGGAAGCAGAGCCATTACTGCGAATTTAGACTTTACATATAAGTCGGATTTCGGACTTGACAATCCTGCATTCACGTGGGAAGGCTCGAATAATGGCCGTGATTGGACATCTATAGACGGAGTGACTGGCACGACATTGTCGGGAGAAGTAGTTGAAAAATACAAACATTTCCGTGTGTCTCTATCAATGGGTTGTGCGGCATTGAAAGCACAGACGACAATTAATTGCACCACGTATCCATCTGTTTCTATTTCCGGTATTTTGAAAAAATGTCAGAATGGAACACTTTCGTCGACTTTGACAAATATTTCCAACATCCATTGTGATTATTCGTTAGAGCTACAGGAGAGTGAAGATGAAAATATATGGTCGGCAGTAAAACCGTCAGACTATAGTGAGACAGGAAATGTCATTGTTTTAAATAATGTCTCATCTACATATTACAGATATGTGCTTAAGGTCAATGGAAATGAAATACCTTCCAACACTATCAAGGCACAAGAGGTGGCTGGTTTTGATTTGACTGTATCATACGACAAAACTAAGGTGTATGGAGTCAACCATATAAATAATGAGGTTGTGTTTTTTGCCACACCTTCCACTGTCGTTGGTTATTGGGAAAAACTAGAGAATGGTGTTTGGGTGGACGCAAGGACATTGACGAATACGGATGCCTATGAAATTTCTGGCGCGGGAACGACAAGTCTTAAATATAAAATCAAAGACGACAACCATAAGGCAATATTCAGGTTCTTTGCTACGGAAAAATGTACTAGAAGTGAGTCGATAGAGCTAAAAATAAATGAGATAGAACCGATTTGTGCTAGTGAAGGAGCTATTATCATTTCATTCAACGGAATGAATGCAGGACGATTTGTCGCTCAGGAATCTGATACTGATCCTTATATGTTCATTCATCCTGAGGATTCAAGATGTTATGATCCAGTTCATCAGGGAGTGCATGATTCATATTCGTATCCTACGGGAGATCCAGATCATCCAACTACTTATTTGGGTATTCAGGAATGTAGCCGCATAGGAAACCCTTCATTCCCTACCGCTCAGCAGGATGTGTTTGGCAAGAAAAATGCCTATTATGTTTCTAATCGTAATGCGATGGTTGCGTATGGAGGAGAGGATGCTGTGCTTCCTCCTTCATATTTGGATAATGATATGTATTATTTGTGGTGGCACGGCGGTGACACATACGTATCCAATGAAAATGTGATATTGCCAAAGATATATCCGATGCTTGGTATTCAGTATCCGAGTGAGATAGCTCCAGGAGCGACGGGAAAAATATCCGTTCGTTTTTGGCTTGTCACTGATGGACTTGAAGGAGACAATCCTTGTCATTTTGGTTTCTTCTCCGACAGACATGGAAGTAAGACTTTTGAAAATGGAGTCCTTGTCTCAAAACTAGAAGAAAATCCGTTCTATAATCAAAATTGTACGGTTACATGTGAGGCAACAGGTGAATCATGGCAAATGACAGTGAACAATAGTATGATGGCCACAACTGACAATAACGACTGTCTTACAGAGGTGAAAGTGCCAAATGCTGCGCCAGGTTGGTATACGATGACTGCTGAGTTCAGAATAGACGGAATGCTTACTACTAATGATTGTCCGGTGTTCTATCCAATGGTATTGCCGTATTCTAATAAAGTAGGAGTCGCCGTTGAGTATTTGTTGACAGAAATGGAGGAAGTAGAAGGCGAGGAAGTCCAGAAACTACCGATAAAACCTGATATTTGTATCAGTGCGGAGACTGCTTGTACGAATGATGCGGTCAGCCTATTTGTCAAAAATTTGGAAAATCTTGATCAATACGTAGAAGATCTTACAATCAAATGGTATGACGAGGCAAATCCTGATGTGGCTTTGACTCAGCAAACTATCACTGATGTCGCTGGAAATGGAGTGTCCCGTTTCGATACTCATTTTCCAGAAGGTGTAAGTTATGTCAACTATCGTTGTGAAGTTGAGATTAGAGGAAAGAATGGACAGAAAACTACATTTACGAATTATGTTCAGGTAGGTCGTGATGCTGAATGTTATGATTGTGTCTATATTGGAGAAGACCTTGAAAATGTGATATATACCAAGGATGTTGATGTCAGAATTCTGTCGACGAATGCCGATCTTCCTATTGGAGTCGAGTATGTATGGCAATGGAGCGACCAACGATATAATTCAGAAGACAAATGGATTGACATTCCTTCAGAATCGTATACTTTAGTAGACGGAGGAATTGGCATTAAACTAAATTTGAAGAAAGAGGATTTCAATTTGCATCCATATATCCGCGTTGCTATAAAGGAGAATGGTGCAACATATTGTTCCTCAAATGCGATACACCTTTCTCCGATGGCGACAAAATGTTCATGGGAGATAAGAGGAGCCGATATGATCAATCCGCAGGAATATGAGGTGAAATATGCAGCCATCTACCGTGTCCTTTTCCATGTTGAGAATAATGATGCTTGGATTGATGATTCTCCAGAATTCACTATGAAAGATATTCAGTCTGGAACTACGACAACCATCGAATGTTCCGACAAAGATGCAGATGGAAATTGGTATTACGACGTAGAGGCTCTTTCTGATTATGAATTCACAATCACTAATTTTTGTACAACTTCAAATTTTGTTACAGTTCGTAATATAAAAGAGTGTCAAAGTTCGAATGGCATAGATACTCGTGTTTGGTATGATGATTTTGGAAGATTTACAGATCATGATCCTAATAAAACGTATAAGACAATAATACTGAATGGAGAAAGCTATAGTTTTGGAGACCCAAGTGTCAATAATCCTGATTTTGGATTCAGACGCTATACAAGACAAGTGGAAGTGAATGGTTCGATGGCAACGTCAAGTCCATTGTATTATTCTATGCAAACAGATGATCTTGCATTTGCGGAGGATTCAACAGGTGCACTTTCTAATGGTATTGTTGATTATGCACCTACGAAAAAAATTGATTTGGGATGTTGGGGTAATAATAACAGTTATGTAAATTATCATGTGAATGATTATACATATGCTATTGTGTATAATTCTGCAATGGGATCATGTATGGATTGGGCCATGTTGGCAGAAGACCATACCCCTGCGTCTATAGATGGAGATGATAAGGGAGGTATGTTATTTATAAATATGCCTCAAACAGGAGGAACTGTATATAAGGCACCATTTAAGTCTATGTGTGATAATGCTGTGGCCACGATATCTTGTTATGTGGCAAATGCCAATCAAAAATCAGATCAATTGCCTTGTGACTTTACGATTAGGGTTTCGGGGACTACGAATGATAGTGCAAATGTATATAATTCTGGTAAGATAGTCGGTCGTCTTGTTAGAGAAAAGGAAGCTTATCAGGCTAATCCATGGACTCATATTACGTTCCAAGTGAAATTGGAGCCTTCTTCCCAAAATGTGCAAGATTCTGATGGTTATTATACATATTATTTTGAAATCATTTCAAAACGTGTAGACTCAAATGCCGGTAATGACTTGTTGTTCGATGACATAGAGGTCTTTGTTTGTAATCCTGATGTCACAATTTCGTCTGAGGATAGAGTGACACATGAGAAGGAAATAGATTTGTGTGATCCTAATCCAGATTCGGCTCGTGTTTATGCTGTGCCAGAGATTCCATTCTGTAATTTCTTTACGAATCAGGACAGCCTGATAGTAAAATGGCAGAAGTGGACAGGTGGAAAATCTGCAATAGGAGAATGGGTGGACGTATTTGTCAGTGAGGGTAATAATGGCCGTGAACTGAAAGATTCAGTGCCATCGACAGGACCTTGTCAGGATAAGTATTCATACTTTTACCCACTTGGTGAGATTGGAGATTACCGTCTTCGTGTAATTGCCGCAAAGCCTGATGTGTTAGACAGTGTGTTGCTAAAACTTGAGCCTTATAAAAATGTACTGAATCCAGGAAATAATTGGCCAGAAAGCACATGTACAGGACTGTATGCTCATTCCAGCGATTTCTGGGTGCATGTGCATCAAAGTCGTGCACAGGTCGATGTCTCTCTTGATGCATGCCCTGACAAAACGGTGATCTTAAAGGAGGTATTGCTTGATGGATATGATGGCGAATGGCAGGATATAAATGGAAATGTTTTGAAGGAGGAGTCATCTTCGATAGATAGCGTTTCATTTGAGTTTGTTAAGAATTCGACTGTCGATAAATATGTGTTCGTATCAAGCCCAGGTATCTATAAAACGGATCCTAGTAAACGAGTTTGTCCTCGTACTACAGTCTTCACTATAAATGTGCCTCAGACTGTAAAGATTGATTGTTCTGCCCAATCTTTGAATTTGGCATGTCAGGCTGATTTCGAGAAGACAGAAGGCGCGACTCTTGAGTTGAATGCTCCAGAGATTCAATTCTGTGTGCCAGGTGGGCAGACTTCTCTTGAAATAGTCAGTGTGTTTAATGGAGGTGATGATTATACTCCCAATGTGTCAAAAGACGCAAATGGCAAGTGGTATATTTCAGGAATCCATTCAAAAGGTAAATATGTGTTCACTTGGGAGGCAAGAGCTTGGGTCGGGGCGATAGGAACTGAATCATATAAAGAATATGATACAATACAGTCCACTTGCACCGCCAGATTCGATTATCATTCATTGCCAACAGTGACTGTTTCTCATGAAGGAGACCTTTGTCCGAAATCCAACAATGAGATCAATGTTAATGTGTCTCCAACAGGAACTTATTCATTCGATTATCAAGTCGGAGGGGTTACTTATGCTACAAGTAAAAATGGATCAGAAAATCCTAATGTGGCTTCATTCACTCCAACTGCTTGTAGTGGAGATGCTCCATTCAAGGTGATTGTTACGGATGAAACCACTGGTTGTGCAGTGTTGCTGGACACTACGCTTGAGGTGAATGGAGATGTGTCTGTCATTTATAATAATGACAAGAATCCATTTACTGTCATTGGCGAAAATTGTAAATTCTCGGTTCCTGATTTTATTAATCCGAGTGATGCTGAAATATCTAAATATGGAGAAGATAATCTGAAACAGTATCTGACTGCAACGAGCGGTTGTGGATTAAATGTGTCATATACTCAAACACCTGAACCAGGAACTCCGTTTACAGATTCAGAAAATGTTACGATTACGGCATCTAATGAGTGTGGCAAAGAAAACTCTATATCATTTGTGCTTAATACAAACAAACCGGCTTCATATCCTGTTGTTAATGTGGTAGACGGTGCGTGTCCAAACAACAATCGTGTCGCTCAAATTACAGGATGGAATTCTGATGTTTACGCTTTGGCTGTGACTCGTACTGAGATGACTGCTGGAGCATCATCGGCCGCAGTCTCTCCTACAACAACTGTCTCTGGAAATGTGTTGAGCTTTGATTTGGATTTTGGATATGATTATCAGTTTAAGATCACGCATAAACCAAGTGGCTGTTTTGAAGAATCGAATTATGCGGGAAGAATCAGACCTGGTGATGATGTTGTTGTTATGTCAAATTCTCAGGTTGAGTGTGAATCATCGTCTGCCATTAAGGCAATCGGTGTCACAAAGAAGAATTCAAGCGACCAATTGGTGATCGCTTACGACAATGTGTCTTGGCAATACACTACAGACAGAAATGACGCGAGCAAGTATCAGCAATACAAGTGGAATACACCAGCTGATTCTTCATTCTCACTTGCGGATAAAGTTAAAGTTGATGCAAATACTGTCTATTCCGTACGTCTTCATATTGAGCATGGCGGCTGTTCATGGGATTCTCCATGGTCGGATATGACAATAAAGAAATATGGCTCATTCGGAGCTGTCACTGGTAAAGTGGAGTGTAAGGATACGAAAGTCACACTTACTCCTGATCAGAATGTTGATGTATGTGAACTGCAGAGTAATAACAAAATCAACTGGAGCTATATCAAGAAGTATGGCAATGGATCGACAGAAAAGGTCGCTATAGAAAATGAAAATGTGACTTGCAGTGATGGCAAACTAACACTTGCATATCATTTCCCTAACGATGATTTTGAAAACATCACATATGCTTTCGTCGCTGAATTTGTTGGCGAAAATGGATGTGTGGCTGAGGTAAAGAGTGAAGAGTTCCAGATCGCGAAGTCAACAGACTACTACATCAGTGGACCATCACGAGTGTCGTCATGCTCAAAGGTTGATTACCGATTGTTAAAGAGTAGTGATAATACTCCAATCAGTTGCTCGGACTGCTCGGTGGTTTGGAAATATGTATATGAAGACGGTACTGTTGATCCAAATAGTAATGCGTCGTCATTATCTGTGTTTAGCCCAGTGATCAAGGATAATTCGAAATTCAAGATTCAGGCGTTTGTCACAGAGTTAGGTTGTGAGTCCATGTATGAAACTGCTGGATTGTCTGAGGTGATTGATCCTACATTGTCAATAGATGGACCTGATGAGATTTCACTTTGCCAGACTCTTAGCCTTACAGCTAAGGCGATGGCTGAAATCACTGCTGGATCACCTGTTGATGTGATTAGCTCATATAAGCAAATCAAATGGTCGTCAGCGACTTCAGTAGACGGTCCGTTTACAGAAATAAGCGGTCAGACTGGAAATACATATTCTCCAGTATTGGAGTTGGTAGGCACATATTACTTTAAGGTTCAATTATATAATACAGACGGTAATGACATTTGTGTCAAAGAGAAGATTCACAAGGTAGTTGTAACAAATGTCGGAAAAGTTTCTCTTGTCGCAAATGCAGTGGAGGTATGTGAGGGAGAAAACATCACTGTCAAGTTCAACTCTTTAATTTCCGATAAATTCACTACGGATTGGAAGTTGAATGGATCTCCGGTTTCCGCACCAGGAAACACATTGGTTATTTCTGAGGCAGGCTCATATACGTTGAATTTTAAGGCTACAACAAATACAGGATGTAAGTATGAGCGTGATTTGACATTCCGTATTAATCCAAATCCTGTATTTACATTAACAGAGGATACCGCCTGCTCACAAAGTGAGATCTACAAATTGGCAAATACGACTGCGGAAAAAGATGAGACTATTATAAAGGATACTATTAATAAATCTGTAAAGGGATCTCACGGTTTTGCTTATTACGACCGTCGTATGGACAATAAGTTGGGTATAAGCACGTCTGCGGATGACATATCTGATTATAAGCCATTTGATATGACTCCTGCGACTCAGAAGTTTAAGGAAATTGTCTCTTATATCAATTATTTGTTGGCATCAAAACAGATGAATCTTGATGCAGAATTGGTTTCTTATAATTCATTGGTTCACGGACAGATTGCCAACAATCGTGGTGGTGTGCTTGGTGGTCAGAATTTGGTCATTGCAAACCAGCTGAATAGTCTGTTGATTGAAAAATTCGGACAGGATGAGATGGATGCGGTCTATTGGTCGCTTTATAACGACGGTACTCCGGATGATCCAAGTGTGTTTATTATGGTGAACGCAAGAAAACCTGGCAAGTATGCGTCAGAACTTTCTTGTGTCAAATATGTTACGGTAAGAGAGTCTTCCGCTCAGCCTGCATACACAACTGGAGTACAGTCGACCCAAAGAGTCGGTTGGTATGTCTTTGGTACTAAAGATGGCTCGGATCAGGATGCTCCGTTTACTGATGGCTTAATCTCAGATGCCGAGTATGTAAGAAGTATGTATGATCCATCCCAGATGACTCCTGTTGTAGAGAATCGTGGATTCAAGGTCACTGCGACTGTTTCAAATGCGTCGACAGGTGATTATTTTGATTATACATGGGAAAATGAGGCAGGAAAGCCATGGGGATCTTCTGCAAGTAAAGACGCTTACATATTCTCTGATATTTGTGAGGGAACCATTCCTTACACATTGACTGTTGTCAACAGACGTACATTATGTCATACAACAAAAACGGCGAATTTGCCGGTTAAACTTGGAAATCTGTCTGTCAAGGGAGCAAACGGAGTGACTTATAATGTGGTGGGTAAGGATGATCATCTTTCAGCTTCCGCAAAGAAAATTGCTGATGTAACTGCTTCTATGTCTGCTGGTTGTAAGGTGACGGCTCCAGAGGTAGATCCATTGGATGCTACGCTTTCATGTGGTGAAACAAATATTGTCGGTACTCCTGAATGGACGCAATCTCCAGCTGCTGGAAAAGAGGTCGCTAACGGATCTCAGATCACATTGACAGTCAAATTCACTACTGAGTCTGGATGTACGATAGAGAAGAAAGTCGATGCATATTATATTGTTAAGGTTCCTGATGCAATGTCTCTTTCAGATGTTGCTAATGCTAAAGTGTGTGAAGGTGGAACTTATGCGGCTGAATTCACAATCGAACATGGAGCAGGAGGTTATAATGTCTCAGGTCTTCCAGGTGGAGTGACTCCAACGATTACAGGCAACAAGGTTAAGGTTGATGTCCCTGCTGGAACTTATAATTTGACAGTTAAAGACATGAACGAATGTTCAGCGGATGTCTCATTCAATGTCGACGAGATTGTTGTGGCTAAACCAGAAATTGTATTCAATTCTGTCTGTGACGACCAGACTGCTGATCTTGCTGTGAAAGATCCTGACAATACTAAATATACATACTCTTGGAGTCTTGTCGAACCTACGACATCATCAAATCCAACGGTGACTGGATTGACAAGTGCTTCAGCAGGAAATAAGTATGTGCTGACGGCTTCTGTAAAAGAACTTCCTACTAGCACCGTCGCTTGTACAAAACAAAGTGATCCTGTGATTCTTACATTCAAGGCTAAGCCAGTCTTGAATTGGGCTGATAATAATACATCAGGAAACTCCGTATGTCCAAAAGAGAGTGGGGCATATCCTCTTGGTGTTGTCGCCACAAATACAGATGCTGATGTATCCTATGTATGGAGTGTCACAGGAGGAACTTTGGATAAGAATAATGAGAAGGATGTGAATGTGACACCTTTAGACAGATGTTCAGGCAATGTCTCTTATCAAGTTTTGGTGAAGAATGGAAACGGATGTCAGACTACAGATTCTAAATCGTTTACAATCAGTGCTCCAGATTTGTCATTCACATTGCCGGATAATTTGAAGACGGTGCAGATGACAAGCATGAATTGTAATTTCTTGGTGCCAAATCTTGTTGGCAACTCATCTTATAATACAGCAACGTCTTCTTGCGGCAATACTATTTCATATACACAGAGTGTTGGTCCTGAGACATCTATCTCATCCACAACAAGTGTGATAATCACCGCTAAAGATTTCTGTCATACAGATGGCGTCTCTCAAACAGTAAATCTGGTCGTTCCTGCTCCTGTAACAATTGAAAATGTAACGTCTACTCCTGTGACATGTAAGGGAGATGGTGATGGAACAATCACTATCGGAAATATAGTCGGCGGTAAGGAAACCTATCACTATTATTATAAAAAAGCGTCAGATGATCATTTCACAGAGGTAAGTGAAAAGACTGTTTCGAATCTTCTTGCCGGCGACTATGTTTTGAGAGTTGTTGATGCTAACGGATGTTACAATAACAAGAACGTAAATGTCTCAGAACCTTCAATTGTCACGTTGACTGCGACTCCTACGAATGCGGTTTGTTATGGCACTGATGGAAGTATTGACGTTGCCGCTAACGGAGGAAATGGTGGTGAATATACATATAAGTATGGAACAACTTCCGGTAATATAACAACTCCGTTTGCTTCAGGTGCTGCATTGCCAGCAAACACGTATTATGTTCAGGCATTCGATTCTAAGGGATGTGCGAGTGCAGAAGCTGAAGTTGAAATCACACAGCCTGCTGAATTTAACTCAGGATCAATTGGAAGTGCAGGACAGACAATCTGTTATGGCTCAACAGTTGATGCAGTCAATAGCATCTCTGTCGCAACGTCTATCCCTTCTGCTGCTATTTCATATCGTTGGATTTTGGAACAAAATGGAGTGGAAACAGAGATAGAAGATGCTACTGGTATTTCATACACTCCAAATGTGTCTGCTCCTGGTAGTTACACATATTATCGTGAGGCTAAAGACGACAAATGTAAAACAGAATGGATTAGAAGTGCTGGCTCTTGGACGTTGGTTATCAACCAGAACCCTGTGCCTACATTGACTGTTCCTTCTAACGTCTGCGCTAATGCGGATGGAAAATATCAGGTTTCTGTCAGTGTGTCAGATCAAACAGGTGCGTACACATATAGCCATGCGTTCTCGAATAATGTGACTGTCGAAGGCACAGACACTTCAGTTGTTGCTGCAAACAAATGTGGAGGAGAAGTGTCTTATAGTGTGGAAATCACAAATAGTCAGACGGGATGTAAGGGCACTGACTCTAAGTCGTTCACTATCACGACACCGACAATCGCATTTACAGATGAAGCTAGGATTGCCGCAAACACACATATCAAACCGACGTCGACAGGAAACTGTACGTTTGTTGTCCCTGTTTTGGATAATTCGAACTTGGGAGTTTATGAAAATATTTGTAAAGTAAACAGAACATGTGAATTTGGAGATGTCACATATTCTATAAAAGAAAACATTGGAGGTCAGAATATCTTAGGAAAACCAGTTCAGATGACTATTGTGGCATCTGATGCTTGTGTGTCTGATGAGATAACTGTTTATATTGATAAACCAGAGCCGCTAGTCCTTAGTGGAATACCAACAGTGACACCAATATGTTCGTATGCAACTACAGACATCACACTTACAGCAACAGGTGGAACTGCTCCATATACATATAAGTTAGTGTCACCGTCAGAAATGCCTGAAGGAATGTCGCTAAGTGGAAATGTGGCGGAAAATGTAAAACCTGGCAAATACATCTTCTCAGTTACTGATCGTGATGGATGTACGTCAAACACGTCAGGTGTCTCAGTTGATATCAATCCAGACTTTAAGGTAAATCCTGTTCTTGGATCAACTGGCGAGACTATTTGTTCTGAATCCACACCAAGTGAAGTTAAAGTGTTGAATGCAGAGTCGGTTGGAGACAGACCAATTCTTTATCAGTGGTATAGAAACGAGGTCGTTCCAGAAAATATGCTCGACGGTGCTACTTTAGCTGAATTTACTCCACGCCAAAACACTGCTGCAAGTGGTGAGATTCAGAGAGTTTATGATTATATAGTTGTAGTCACTGACCAATGTAGTGGAACAGAAATACAACTGAAGTATGTGTTGACTGTCAACCAACTTCCTGATGTTTCGTTAAATGCTACTGATGGATGTGAATCAGCAACATTCAGAGCTGATGTCAATGGTAAAACAGACGGATATAATTTCACATGGAGTGAAAGCGAGAATGGCACATTCGTTTTGGGATCGTCCGCAAAGACACTTTCATTGCCAACTAATGCCGACCAGATTTCCAAAACATATTATGTGAAAGCGGAGAATGCTACGACTAAGTGTGTAAGTAAACAACCTGTGTCGGCATCAGCAACCGTTTACCGCAAGCCATCAATTACAATTGGAGATGTCGCTGTAGTTTGTCCAAAGGTAGGAGATGCTGCTGGAAGTACGGTTGAAATACCTGTCTCATCTATTGTAGGAAATATAGAAAATGTGAAGGATGGTGACGCTAATGTGTCGTATTCATATAATGACGGTAAAATCACATTGGCTGAAAAAATTTCGACAGGTAAGAAGTACACGATAACAGTCAATAATGGATCTGTTTGTGAATCTTTTACAAAGGATGTGGATGTGTTTGTCTACTCAGCACCAGAATTTAATTTGATGGATTGGAATGCTGTTTGCCAGGGCACATCAATGGATGAATTGCCTGAAGTCACAGTGACATGGAATGACAATGTCGCTGATAAAGCTTCCCGTTCAGAAGGATGGTATTATGGACAGAATCAGCCTTCTGCTAATGAAATAGCTAATCTTTCTGCAGGCAGTTATACATTCACATACAAGGCTGTGAATGGATGTGGTTTGACGACAGCAAAGGATATCGCATTTGTCGTTAATCAAAATCCAACCATCTCTGCTTCAGTGGTTTCTTCACATGTATGTGGTAATTCAGGAGAGATTAACGTGTCGACAAGCAATGGTACGACACCTTATTTATATACAATCAATAATTCTGCAGTTGATGTTGTAGATGGTAAGATTTCTAATCTGTCACCTGCCTCTTATACAATTGTGGTCACAGATGGCAATGATTGTAAGGATAGTATTGCAGGATTATTGATTAATTCAAGTTCCGCTCTAGATGCAGGATCGTTGGTACCTATATCATCGTTCTGTGCTAATGATAATGTTACTCCTGTATTTAAGTTCCAGACTCCACCAAGTGGTGGCTCAGGAAACTTTACATATAAATGGACAAAGGGAACAGAGTCAACAGTGTTGGGAACAGACGCAAGTCATACACCTTCTTTACCAAAGGAGAATGGCAAGTATATCCCTGGCACATATACATATACTGTGACTATTATAGATCAAGCAGATCCTGCTTGTGGTACAGTTTCTCTTCCTGCAGATGTTGTTGTTAAGCCGCAACCTGCTGTAGTGTTGAGTGCGTCTTCTACGAAAAGTTGTGATGAAGATATTGTCTTCACTGCTGTGCCAAGTGGAGCGAATACAGGTGTAGGATATGAGTATAAGTGGGATAATGAAGCGTACGGAAATATAAATAAAAAGACATATAGTCTTCCTTCTCAAACATCTAGTTTTGAATATAATATAGGTGTACAGGTTAAGGCAGATGGATGTGAGAGTGCTCCTGCTTCTACTTCTGCAACAATCTATGCGAAACCTAAAATTGGAGATTTCACTATTCCTGCTGACTTGTGTGCTAATAAGGAATCTTATAATGTATCCGTCGCTCTGAATGGTGGATATACGAATGGAGACAACATATATACATGGAAGAATGGAGATCAGTCTTATGGCAACTCAATGTCTGCTGTGATTCCAGTGAAGAACCGTTGTGGAGATGTATATGAATATTCAGTGAGTGTCAAGAATGTAGAAAGTGGATGTGAGAGTGCTGTAAAGAGCGGTTCATTCACGACTTCAATTTCAGAGTCGACAATCAAGAAAGCTGCAGATATTGCTCCGATTATTTTGACTGGTGGTGAGAATTGTAAGTTCGCAGTTCCGTTTGACGACATCAAAAATGCAGTAGGATTCCAGACATCTTGTGGATTGAAGGCATCAAAATGGTTGTTCAAGATCGACGGTGAGGACGCTATTTCTGCGACAAGAATTGATTCAGACAAGGAAGTGTTGGTTACAGTGACTGACGAATGTGACAGAGATGTACAGACTACAGTTACGCTTAAAGCACCGTCTCCTTTGGAATGGAATGGCGATCAATCTATTGTAAATGTTGATTGTAAGGGAAATGCAAATGGTAAGATCGCATTGTCTGTGACAGGTGGCGTGACACCATATTCTTATGCTAAGACGTCGCTTGCTGTAGATGCGGATGGCTGGCAAACAAGTAATGTGTTTGAAAATTTATCTGCTGCCACTTACACAATGGCAGCAAAAGATGCCAACGGATGTAAAATAGAAAAAGACTTGACTGTTGCAGAACCTGCGAAGTCTTTGTCTGCTACTATTTCCGGAAATGCTACAGTATGTAAGGACACGACATCTCCAGTCAAGGTCGTTGTCTCAGGTGGAACGGCTCCATATACTGTAACCGTGGCAACACAGACAATTATAGGAGATGCGACACAGACAGAGTTTGTGTTTGATCTGACTGCCGGCACATACACTGCAGATATTGTAGATGCTAACAAATGTACGTTTAGGACATCTTCAACAGTGACGATCGGTGAGTATGAAAGTTTGAAGACAGCTCTTAAGTTTGTGGATGATCCTGCGTCGCAGACTATATGTGAGGGACAGATAAAGAATCAGATATCTGTTTCTGCGGAATCATATAAAGAGGATGCCTTGACTTATACATGGAAGAAGAATGGCGACGATTTTGGCAATAATAAGTCTACATATACTCCAACTGAAACAGCTGTCGGAGTGTACAATTATTTGGTTTCGGTATATGATGGATGTACGAAAAAGACGTATGATATAAATGATCCATATATTTTAACTATCAAGAAGAAACCTACAGTGGAAATCACAGTGCCAGAAGGCTCAAATTGTGACGGAAGTGATGTCGTATTATCTACTGTTACTAATAGAGTAGGAACAGAAGACTATAAGTTTAAGTGGAATGATACAAATAGTTCAACGACAGAAACATTGACAGTTCAAAAGAGTGGAACTTATACAGTTACCGTTTCATTGGAGGAGTGTTCTGCTACAGCAACCAAAACAATTTCGTTGAATTCTCGTCCTGCTAATCCGACGTTGACGGTAAGTAAGGAGACTTCTTGTGAAGAGACGATTATATTTACAGCATCTGGTGCAGTGAGTGGAGATGTTTATGTATGGACTGATAATATCAAAGGAAAAGAATATGTTATAGAAACGAATTCGCCTACTCAACATATTGATTTTGGGAGTGGAGAAAACACACAATCGGTAATTGGAGACTGGACTGTCCAAATTAAGGATTCAAAGGGATGCTTGAGTGAGCAGTCTGTGACAAAGACGGCGATTATTTATAAAAAGCCGACTTTTGATATTGTCGTGCCTACTGATGCTTGTCCTAATGCAACCAATTATCCACTATCGGTCAACGTCACTTATGCTGCGGATAATAATTATTCAGTAGCATGGCCTGACAGTGTTGTGCCTGATGATCAAAACTCTTCTAATGCAATCGTTAATAAAGTGGCTGACGAGTGTGGCCGTACATATTCATTCGATGTCACAGTGACAGATGCTCATTGTTCGAGAACTGAGTCTGGTTCGTTCACAACTAAGAAGAGCAGTGTGTCTGATTTGACATTGACTTTGAAAAACGATAATATTAATCTGAAAGGAACAAATTGTGAGTTTAAGGTTCCAGATGTTGTTTCTGGATCTACATTCAGCTCAATTTGTGGAATTGATAATGCCAAGACAATTACACAATCAGTTGCTTCTGGAGAAGTTATTACCTCTTCGCAGACAATAACGGTCACAGCTACAGATCTCTGTGGAACTTCTATAACTAAGGAAGTTGTGCTAAATGTTCCTTCAAACAATTTGAGTGGAAAGACTCTTGCTGCTAATGTGAAGGATGTGAAGTGTAATGGCAATAATAATGGTGAGGTAACACTTTCTGTGGAAGGTTTGACAGGCAGCGGATACACTTACTATTTGACTAACAGTTCTCAGAATTTCCAAAATGATAATGGAGAATTCACAAATGTTTCAGTTGGAGCTTATTCAGGTAAGGTGATTGATTCAAATGGATGTTATTTGACTAATTCAAATATCAAGGTTTCAGAGCCGACTCCATTTGTGGCTACTATTCCATCTGAACTTTCTGTTTGTCCAGGATCGACAGACGGAAGCATAGATGTCATTAACATATCAGGTGGTACCGCACCTTATACAGTGTCTGTTGACGGTGCGACTGCTTCTGCCGTTTCTAATGGAAAGTCTACAATCGTAGGATTGAAGAAAGGGGAGTATTCAATTACGGTTAAGGACAATAATGGTTGTAGTGTTGTTGAAAAACTTACTGTGACTGAGTATAATAAACCAGAAGTGACTATTACAGGAGCCGCATCTGTTTGTGAAGGCAATTCAGTCACATTGGTGGCAAATCCAAATGCTGGAGCTGAGCCGACTGTGATTTATTCATGGGTTAAGGCAATTTCGGCTCCTACGGATGATGCATATTCTGTATTCAATGCAGGAGCTACGCAGACAGTCTCTGCACCGTCGGATTGGAGTGGCAAAACAGAATATTCAGAGACTTGGTTTGTTAAGGTGAAAGATGGTCACGGATGTATAAGTGACGCAACGTCTGCTACAGCCACAATCATGAAGAGCCCTGAACTGACACTTACACAGAATGGATTCAAGTGTGAGGAGACGGTGACATTCACAGCAGAGTCGGCTACGGCAACTTCTTATTCTTGGAAAGAAAATGATGGAGCATGGTCTGAGTTCTCAACTGAAACGACAAAGACATTAAATTATGTTGATGCTGATGCTTCCACAACTTGGTATGTGAAAGCTAAGAATGCACAGAATTGTGAGAGCGAGGTGAAATATGCCACTGGATATGTCTATAAGAAGCCTGATGTTTCGATCGTCGGTGATGTGACTACATTGTGTGAACATGGCACTTTGAGAGGAGAGCTAAAATCGAATGCTGACTTCAAGACATATTCTTGGGAGAAGGATGGCACCAAGGTTGGAACGGAAAAGAGTTATACTGCCACTGCACCTGGTAGCTATACACTTACTGTGACCGATGCACATTGTGCGAATACTACTAGTGCTTATGTTATTTCTCAGAGCACTTTCGTAATCGAATCTGTCAATGCGGTCAATCCACTTTGTCATTCGGGCAAGGGATCTATTGATGTTAAAGTAAAAGACGGTGCTGCTAAATATCAGTATCAGTTGGATGACGCTACTGCAGTAGAGTCTGATGCTGCTACACATACATTTAATGATGTGTCTGGTGGTGAACATAAGATAACTGTGACTGATGGAAATGGATGTGTCGTTTCTGAGGATAATGTCACTATCACAATTCCAACTGAACTTAAGATTGATACTTGGTCGGCTGCGAATGCAGAGGTTTGTGAAGGAAAAACAGCTGACATCACGTTGAAAGTTTCTGGTGGTACAGCTCCTTACAACTATAAGGTCAATAATGACGATGCTGTTGCTATGGGAGACGGAAAGACAACCGCTACTATCAAGAAGACTCAGGGCACTTACTCTGTGACTGTCACAGATAAGAATAACTGTTCTGCTAATTCAGCTTCTAATGTGGTGATCACTAAGCCAACAGACTTTACTTTGGGTTCTCTTGATAAACCAAATACAGTGGTTTGTGCAGGAACTCAAAATCCAGAAGTTAGTGTGATTGGTGCTGCGTCAGCTAAGACATGTACTGATTGCATCACTTATGAATGGAGAAAGAAGAATGTTGATGGTGTTTTAGGTACTTCTGCAACATTCGCGTCGACAGAAACAGAAGCTGGCACATATGAATATGTGGTTACAGTGAAAGATAAGTGCTCAGGTACATCTAAAACACTTGATTACAAGCATATTATCAATCCAAATCCTACATTCACTTTGTCGAAGCTTGACGACCAATGTCCAAAACTAAATACAGAAAACTATGTGTTGTCCGTTTCTGATGTGACTCCATCGACAGGTTACAGCGTCGTCTGGACAGGTGCGACAAAAGATGCTACTGATCAGACAAAGGCTATTATCGCAGGTGGTGATTGCAGTGGAGTCAAAGCGTATAGCGCGACGGTGACAAACTCATCAACTAATTGTTCGACTAAGATTGAGAAGGATTTTGAAATCAAGTTGACAAATGCATTGTCTTTGACATTGACAACGGATGGCTTGGCTTCTGGTTCAACGACTGACTATGAGTTCACATTGTCTTCTAGTGATTGTGATTTTGTAATCCCTACATTCACATATACTGTTACTCAGAATTGTGGAATAACACCAACTGTTACACAGAGTGCTGTTGGAGATGTCGTAACAGTCACAGCAACAGACTTCTGTAACAACACAGTGAAGAAAACTGTGAAGATTATAACTCCTGCAAATCCGGCAGCACCGACATTGGCTGCTGAGAATGTTTGTGGAGGTGACGTTACATTCACAGCTGCTGGGGCTAAGACAGGGGAAACATACGTATGGAGCAATACGGCAGACGGAACATTTGTCGCAGGAGAGTCAACTAAGACGTTGACATATAATGCTTCTGGAGATAAAATCCAGTCAGCGACATGGTATGTGAAAGTGAAGGATGCGAACGGATGTGTGAGTGATGCCGCAAATGTCACAGGAAAAGCATATATTCCACCTGTCGCAACCATTGCTTCCTCACTTGGACAGTGTTCTTACACATTGTCTGCAAACTTGACTGGAAGTGCATACTCATATTCTTGGAGTGGAGCAAAGAGCGGAACAGGAAGTTCAATTGTGGCAGATGCTACAGGAATATATAATTTGACTATTACCGAGACTTATTCGGATGGTCATACATGTACATCTAATACGGCAAGTGAAACAATCGCAATCTCTGATGTGACATTGCCTACAATATCATATACAAAGGTATGTGAAGGTCGGAATGCCACATTAAACTTGACTAATACAGTTGATGGCTATACATACGGATGGGAGAAGAAAGTTGGTTCATCAACAGAATTTGTCTCTGCTGAAAAGACTGGTACATCAATCAGTGTGAGTGAGGCAGGTGAGTATAGAGTTAAAGTGACATCAACTCAAAACTGTACAAAAACTACAGATGCTACGACTGTGGAGTTCCATTCATTGCCAACTCCACAGATTGCCAAGGCTAATGCAAATGATTATTTGTGTGCTGATGTTACAGCGTTGACATTGAAGACAACAGAATCATATAAGAGCTACAAGTGGAATACGGCAGCGACAACTGCTACAATTGATGTTGCAACTGCAGGAAATTATACTGTTACTGTGACAGATGATAACAATTGTGAGGCGACTTCTGACGCATTTGCTGTTGATCTTCACCAGTTGCCAGTGCTTAACACTATCTCAGATCAGACTGTATGTGTGGATGCTAAGACTGATTTCACTTTGACACTTGCGACACCAACAGAGGGTGAATATACATATAATGTATCAACAGCCGCACCACAGACAAATAATGTGTTCTCTCTTGGTAAGGGAAGT